>JAABUQ010000365.1_pt1 | contig 105087 bp, 105 predicted proteins | sample 5560001 | NCBI WGS metagenome assembly JAABUQ01 (sample SAMN10711888, study PRJNA513371) | rock metagenome | isolation source: Antarctica rocks | place: Antarctica: Victoria Land, Finger Mt nord | collected 2015-12-18
TACGCGATGAGCGGCGCGACGACATCTACGAGGCGTTCGTCAAGATCGAGAACGCGATGATTTGCTGGGGCAGGCTGAATGACCATTTTTGTTAGAGCCTCTTAGGACACGTTCCCCTTCCCGAGCGGGCCTGGCGCCGGCCAGACGGTGACGATCCGCGCTGTGTTCCAGCAAGGACCATTCGGTGCCGCATATCAAGGCAATGTCTGGTAAGGCAAGGCCGTGTCGAGGCTTTATTCTGTGGTTCTGGAGAATGTGACCCGCTGACGCATGGAGACTTCGGAAAAACGAGATTCGAGATGCCTGAATACAACATCGCCGTCGTCGGCGCGGGGGCCGTGGGCCAGGAGTTCCTGCGCGTCCTGGCCGAGCGCCATTTCCCCGCCCGCGAGGTGCGCGTTTTGGCCCGCAGCGGGCGTACCCTGACCGTGGATGGGCGTGACTATCAAGTGCACGCGACCACGCCCGAGGCCTTTGACGGCATCGACATCGCGCTGTTCGCCGGGACCGAGGGCGACAAGGGGGCCGCCGTGACGTTCGGAGCGGAGGCCGTCCGGCGCGGCGCGGTCGTGATCGACAACGGCGCGGACTTTCGGATGCGGCCCGATGTGCCCCTGGTCGTGCCCGAGGTCAACGCCTACGCCCTGCACGATCACCGGGGCATCATCGCCAATCCGAACTGCTCCACGGCCCAGCTCGTGCTGGCCCTCAAGCCGCTGCACGACGCTTTCATCATCAGGCGCGTCTTGATCGCCACCTACCAGGCCGTGTCCGGCGCGGGCGGCGCGGCGGTGGAAGAGCTGCGGGCGCAGGAAAGCGCGCTGGCGGGCGGCCTGGCCGTCGCGGTGCCCGGCCCAGCGTTCCCGGTCCAGATCGCCGGCAACGTCATCCCGCAGATCGGCGGATTCGACGCCCAGGGGTACACGTCCGAGGAGATGAAGCTGGTCCACGAGACGCACAAGATTTTGGGCGACGACGCGATCCGAATCACGCCCATCGTCTGCGCCCGTGTCCCCGTCTACGTCGGCCACTCCGAGGCCGTCCACGTCGAGACCGAGCGGCCCGTCACGCCCGACGTGGCCCGCGCGCTGTGGGCCGCCATGCCGGGATTGGCCGTGCTGGACGAGACCGGCGGCGGGGGCGAGCCGTACCGGGCCTACCCCACCCCGCTGTTCGCGGCGGGTAAAGACAGGACGTTCGTGGGCCGCGTCCGTCAGGACCTGGACAACCCGAACGGCCTGAACTTCTGGGTCGTCAGCGACAACCTGCGGAAAGGCGCGGCCACCAACGCCGTGCAGATCGCCGAAAGCCTGATCGCGCAGAACCTATTAGGCCAAAGTTTTGGGTGAAAATCTGGGGAAGAACTATGGCAAGCACTGAGCCGAGGTTTGGCCGCGTCTTGACGGCCATGATCACGCCGTTCGACGGCGACGGGGCCGTGGACTACGCCGAGGCGGGGCGCGTCGCGTCCTGGCTGGCCGCGCACGGCTCAGACGGTCTGGTGGTGGCGGGGACGACCGGCGAGAGCGCGACGTTAACCCGCGAGGAAAAGCTAACCCTGTTCCGGGCGGTCCGGGCCACCGTCGGCCCGGACACGAAAGTTTTGGCCGGCACGGGCAGCTACGACACCGCCGCCGCCGCGTCGCTGTCGCGCGAGGCGGAAGCGACCGGTGTAGACGGCCTTTTAGTCGTCACGCCCTACTACAACAAGCCCTCCCAAGAGGGCCTATACCAGCACTACAAGGCCGTCGCCGAGGCGACAACGCTGCCCATCTTGCTGTACAACGTGCCGGGCCGCACCCACGTGAATTTGGAGGCGGCGACCGCCCTGCGTCTGGCGCGGATCGACAACATCGTCGGCGTCAAAGAGGCCAGCGGCCTGCTGGCGCAGGTCGGGGAGATCGTGCGGGACGCGCCCGCGGGCTTCCAGGTCTACGGCGGCGCAGATGAAGTAAACCTGCCCATGCTGGCGCTGGGCGGCGTGGGCAACATCAGCGTCATCTCGCACGTCGTCGGCCCCGACTTGCAGAGGATGCACCAGGCGTTCTTCGACGGCGACATGGAGACAGCCCGCGCGATCCACCTGCAGACCCTGGCGATCACCCAGGCCATGTTCAGCGCCCCCAGCCCTGTCCCCACCAAGACCGCCCTGTCGATGATGGACGTGCTGCCCTCTCCGCGCGTCCGCCTGCCCCTGGTAGACGCCGGCGAGAAGGAGCGCGCCCTGATCCACGCCGCCCTGAAGGAGTACGGCCTGCTGCGGGGGTGAAACGCACACGCAGGCGTAGCCCCGGCACTGAAAGTGCCGGGCTACTCAAATACAAGAAAAGCCCCTCCGGGGCTACGGAATCTTCAGTGTCGGAGGCACTTTCTCCGATACAAAGTAATCCGCTTGCGGATAGTAGCCCGGCTAGGCCAGTGCCGGGCGCTTCACGCCGCATACGACTTAGACAACGACACGACCACAACGACACGAAAGCATGGAAGACGAAAACGGCAGCAGACCTGCCGCGCACCCCATTATGACAACACCAACGAAAACCAAGACCGCGCCCAAGGGCGCACCGAAGGCCGCGGCTAAGACCGCCGCGCCCAACACCAACACGCTCCAGATCATCCCCCTGGGCGGCATCGGCGAGATCGGCAAGAACATGACCGCCATCCGCTGCGGCGACGAGATCCTCGTCATCGACTGCGGGCTGGCCTTCCCCGGTGCCGACCAGCTCGGCGTCGATCTCGTTATCCCCGACATCTCTTACCTGCTGGAGCACCGGGAGATGGTCAAAGGCATTATTTTGACCCACGGCCACGAGGACCACATCGGGTCACTCGCGTTCGTTTTGCGCGAGCTGAACGTGCCCGTCTACGGCACGCGCCTGACCATCGGCTTTACCAAAGGTAAGCTCTCCGAGTACCGCGTCTTGGACCGGGCCAAGCTGCACACGTTCACCGCCGAGGACCGCTTCAAGGTCGGCGTCTTCGACATCGAGCCGTTCCGCGTCTCGCACTCCATCCCGGACGCCGTGGGCTTCGCCGTGCGGACCCCGGCGGGGACATTGGTGCATACGGGCGACTTCAAGTTCGACCAGACGCCCGTGGACGGCCAGCTCTTCGACATCGCCAAGCTGACGCGCATCGGGGCCGAAGGCGTCTTGGTCCTGCTCTCGGACACCACCAACGTCGAGCGGCCCGGCTTCACGCCCTCCGAGAGAATCGTCGGCGGCAGCTTCGAGAAGATCTTCGGCGACGCCCAGAAGCGCATCATCATGGCGTGTTTCGCCTCCAACGTCCACCGCGTCCAGCAGGCCGTGGACGTGTCCGTCAAGTACGGCCGCAAGGTGGCGCTGATGGGCCGCTCGATGGAGCGCAACATGGAGATGGCCCAGGCGATGGGCTATCTGAAAATACCCGAGGGGACTCTGATCCGGGCCGATGAGATCGAGGACTTCTTCCCGCAGCAGGTGACCGTGATCACCACCGGCGCACAGGGCGAGCCGATGGCGGCCCTGTCGCGCATCGCCGTGGACGACCACCGCAAGATCAAGATGGTGGCCGGCGACACGGTCATCCTGTCGGCCTCGGCCATTCCGGGCAACGAGGCCGCCGTCAACCGGACTCTGAACCACCTGTTCCGGCGCGGCGCGAACGTCTACTACGACGGCATCGCCACGGTCCACGTCTCGGGGCATGGCTGCTCGGAAGAGCTGCGCCTGATGCTCAACCTCGTCGAGCCGCAGTACGTCATGCCCGTCCACGGCGAGTATCGGATGCTGCACCTGTACGCGAAGATGGCCCAGGACATGGGGTGGGCCGAGGAAGACATCATCCGGGCGGAGATCGGCGACATCATCGAGGTCAGCGAGGAGTCCGCGGGCATCGTGGGCAAGGTCGAGAAGAGCGGGGCCGTGCTGATCGACGGCACGGGCGTGGGCGACATCACCGACATCGTGCTGCGCGACCGCCAGCACATCGGCTCGGACGGCTTTCTGGTCTTGGTCGTGGGCGTCTCGCAGGAGACCGGCGAGATCGTCACCGGCCCCGAGGTCATCTCGCGCGGCTTCGTCTACATGGACCAGTCCGAGGAGCTGGTCGAGCAGATCAAGCAGCTCATCGTGGACAAGATCAACGACCTGCCCGCCGAGGACAACGACTGGCTGGTCGTCCAGCAGGACATCCGCGAGGCCGTGGGCCGATTCCTGACCAAGAAGACGGGCCGCCGCCCCATGATCCTGCCCATCCTGCTGGATCTGTAAGCTGGATCTGTAAAAAGGAGAGTCGGATGCAGGCACTGAGATACGAGGCCGAGGTGGGGGCAGATGGGGAAGTCTCGCTGCCCCGCCTGCGACTTGATCGAGGGACGCACGTTGAAGTCATCGTGCTGGTGCGGGAGACCGGGTCGGAATACGACGGGCTGCTGGAGTCTTCGGAAAGCACCACGGCGTTCTGGGACAACCCGATTGACGATGAGGTCTGGAACAATGCCTAGACAGCGCGACATCGTGCTGATCCCCGTGCCGTTCACCGACTTGAGCAGTTTCAAGCGCCGCCCTGTTTTGATTCTGTCGTCCGATGCCTCCTGTCAAAGTTCGCCGGACATGCTGGTCGCCGCGATTACTTCCAACCTGTCCACGATTATGCCGGGCGTCGTTATCGACACTTCTGATATGGAAGCGGGCGCTCTGCCCCGCCAGAGCCTGGTCCGTGCCGACAAGCTTTACACACTCAGCCAGGCAAAGATCATCAAGCCATACGGCAGATTAAATCAGCTCAGGTTTGAGGACCTACTGCTGGCTCTAGATTCAGTCTTGGGTCGTTGAACCGGGCAAGTTCCTCTCCAAGAAGACGGGCCGCCGCCCCATGATCCTGCCCATCCTGCTGGATTTGTGATCCATCTCCGTAAGAGGTGCCTGACGTGCGCTCATCCCATTCCTGCCTCACCGCCGTTCTGTGTGGCGTTTGCGCCGCCGCTGGGCTGACGCCGGCTCCCGCACAGGCCCGGAGCGCGGTCCCAGTCATCGCGTCCCTGTCGCCGCTGCTGGGGGCGCAGGAAGCACTGGACCGCGCCCACCAAGCGAAGGGTCTCGCCACGCTGAACCAGAGCCTCACCAATGAGTCGGCGGCGGACATCGGCTTCAGCCTGGTGCTGGCGGATTCGATGATCAGCGGGCTGACCGGCACCATGAGCCGCACCCTGACCCCGCAGGACGGCGCGCGCCAGCAAGGCCTGGAGAAGGCGTTTCAAGATAGGGTCGCGGCGCTGCTGGACCGCTACTCACTCAACAAGAAGACGCTGGACGCCTCCAACAAGTCCGGGGCGCTGCCGCCGGGCCTGATCGGGCGCGGGCATCAATTCCTGGCGGACGCGGTCGCGCTGAGTGACTCCTACGAGAAGAGCCACGCATCAAGCAAAAACATCCCCCTGAGCGCGCAGATGGGGAAGAACGACTTCCCTGCATCCGATGCGTGCGACTTCCACGTCCTCGGCCCGACGCGCGTCCAGATCGTGCCCCGCAGCGGCCCCAAAACGCCCCTCGAAGTGCGTTTGGAGGACGGGCAGTGGCGGCTCGACCTGGGGAAGATGGGAGCCGGGTCATCAGCTTCATCTGCCCCGAAGATCGGAACGATCACGCCGCAGGCTGCCGCGTTCCTTAAGGCCATCGAGGACAAAGACCCGGCAGTCGTCGAGCAGAAGCTAAAAGCCGATCCGACGCTGGCGAACGCCCCGTCGGCCTTCTACCACGGACAGTCCGGGTCGGTCAGTGAAATCCCTCTGTCGGCGGCGGCGTTCCGAGGCGACACGCAGATCGCCGTGCTGCTCATCAAATACGGAGCGAACGTCAACGCCGAAGACGACTTCAAGGAAACCGCGCTGGACCGGGCCGCCCGCTTCAGCAGCAAAGGCGTTGCCGCCCTGCTGCTGGCCCACGGCGCGCGCATCGGCCATCGGGACGCGATGGGCCGGACCGCGCTGCACGAGGCGGTCGAGGGCGACGACCCCGCCACGGTGGCCCTGCTGCTGGCCCACGGCGCGGATGTCAACGCCCGCGACCAGGACGGCAAGACGCCGCTGGCGGTGGCCCTGGCCTTCCCTGACCCCAGCGCCGACCACGCGGCCATCCTCAACCTGCTCCGCCGGCACGGGGCTAAGAAGTAGCCGAGTTATAGTTGGAAAGAGTTCAGCCCGGACGCATAGGGAGCGCGTCCGGGCTTCTTCATTACCCCAGAGGAGCAGACCGGTGTCCAAGTTCAAGCCTCTGCTGTTCGCCTTGCTCGGCTTCTTCGCCGCCGTGGGCGTCCTATCGCTCACGCGCATCGGCCCCGCTCAGGCGCAAGGCCGGGATTCCAGCAAGGCCGCGCTTAGGACCAAGACGGTGCCGCTGTGCGGGATGCAGGATTCCTCAGTTACCGCTCTGCTTTCAGCAGCAAAGCGAGGTGACAATGCCAAAATCCAGACGCTCATCAGACAGGGGGTAGACATCAACGCGATTGACAGCGGAATGGGTTTTACTGCGCTCATGCTTGCTGCACAGATGAACCATCTCGCAACGGTCAAACTGTTGCTGGATAAAGGAGCACTTGTTGACTCACCTAATCCCTATACCGGCCACGCTGCGACCCCGTTACAACTCGCGTCTTACGGCTGGGCGAACATCCTTGGCGGAGCAGTTTCGCCGGTGCAAAAAGAGCCGAAAACAAGGACAAATGCTGAGAGCTGGCAGAAAGCGATGTTGAAGTGGCGGCATGGCTACTTTAACATCATTAAGCTGCTGATTGAGCGCGGGGCGGACGTCAAGGTCAGGGGAAGCGACGGCAGTACCCCTTTGCTTCATGCCGCGTATGGCTGTGATGCTCAGACGCTTCAACTTTTACTGGAACATGGCGCTGATGTGAATGCGGCGACTTCTGGCCGTGACGGAATTCTCACACCTTTGATGAATGCCGCAATACTGCCTTGGCCGGACAGCGCGGACAAGGTAAAGCTGCTGCTGGCATGGGGGGCGAACATCAGCGCCAAGAATGAAAAGGGCGATACCGCGCTGTCCCTTACAAGACAGATGAGGCAAAAGGACGTCGTTAAAGTCCTTGAAGCTGAACTCGCAAGACGCAACGCCGCTGGCCTCACACGCTCGCGCTATTTCTCGTTGGCGATGTAGTCGGCGATGACCTCGCAGGGGGCAGCGAGAAACAGCTCGCGGGCCAGGTCGCCGGGCAGGCCGCGCTGGCGGTCCGGGCGCGCGCCCAGGACGAGCAGGTCCACTTTCTCCTCGGGAATCAAGGTCAGGATGCGCTCGCGGGCGTTGCGGGTGCGGTGGATGACCGACTCGACCGGTACCTTGTAGGAAGCGGCCATGCGCTCGGCGACGTTCAGCGCGCCCGCCGCGACGGCCTCGGCGTCGGGCAGGGCGGCGTCGAGCGGCAAAACGCGCGGCACCTCGATCACGTAGGCGAGGTGGACGCGGGCGGACGTGCCCTGGGCGAGCCGGTAGGCGACTTCGAGGCAGCGCTCCGAGTAGGGCTGGTCCACGGCGGGGATCAACAGGCAGCGCCACTGTCCATCGGGGGGAGCATCGGCGGCGCGGCCGAAGGGGCGGGGCAGGGGCACGGTTTGACAGGTCCTTTCGTGAACGGGTACACTCTTGGAGAGGATTGTACCCCTAATGCCTTCGCTAATTTCTCCAACAACCCCTCCCCAGGCGGCAGCGACGCCGGAGCAGATCACCGACGCCCTGCGCCGGGTCATCGACCCGGATTTCCGCAAAGACCTGGTCACGCTGGGCATGATCAAGAACGTCCAAGTGGACGGCCCGCGCGTCTCCTTCACGGTCGAACTGACCACGCCCGCCTGCCCCCTCAAAGAAGAGATCGAGCGGATGTGCCGCGAGGAAGTCGGCAAGGTCGCCGGCGTCGAAACAATCGAGATCGAGATGACCGCCAACGTCCGCGCCAACACGGGCAAGGGCATCCCCACGCAGCAGGCGATCAAGGGCGTCAAGAACATCATCGCCATCGCGTCCGGCAAGGGCGGGGTGGGCAAGAGCACCGTCTCGGCCAACGTCGCCTGCGCCCTGGCCCAGATGGGGGCCAAAGTCGGCCTGATGGACGCCGACATCTACGGGCCGTCCATCCCCATCATCATGGGCGTCGAGGACAAGCAGCCCGAGGTGGACAAGAAGAAGGAGCTGATGCTGCCCATCGAGCAGTACGGCGTCAAGGTCTTCTCGATGGGCTTCTTGCAGCCGGGCGGGGCCGCCGTCATCTGGCGCGGCCCGATGGTCGCCAAGGCCGTCCAGCAGTTCCTCAGAGACGTGGACTGGGGCGAGCTGGACTATCTCATTGTAGACCTGCCGCCGGGCACGGGCGACGCGCAGCTCACGCTGGCCCAAGCCATCCCGCTGGCCGGGGCGGTCGTGGTGATGACGCCGCAGGACCTGGCCGCCGCCGTGGCCGTCAAGGCCGTGTCGATGTTCAAACGCCTGGACGTGCCCATCTTGGGCATCATCGAGAACATGTCCTACTTCCTGTGCCCGACCTGTAATTCCCGTCACCACGTCTTCTCCAACGGCGGCGGCGAGCAGGCCGCCGAGGCGCTGAACGTCCCGTTCTTCGGCGCGATCCCGCTGGCCCTGGAGATCGGGTCCGAGGCGGATGAGGGCACGCCCTCGGTCGTCGCCAGCCCGAACGGGCCTTACGCCCGCGTCTTCCGCGAGGTCGCCGAGCGAATCGCCCAGGCCGTCAGCGTCAACGCCCGGACGTTCGTCCCGCTTGCCATGAGCAAATGAGCCTGCCCGAGTACCTCCTGCTCATCGTCGCCCTGGTCTTCGGCTTCGGCGGGACGGCCTGGCTGGTCGGGCGCTATGACCTGCGGCGGCCCAACTTCCGCGGCGACCGCATCCCCGCCCTCGCCGGCCTGGCCTTCGTGCTGGGCGGCGAGTTCTTTTATGCCTGCGAGTGGCTGACGCAGGGGCTGCACACGAGCCTCGCCGCCGTGTACCTGCTGGCTACGCTGGGCTTCGGCGCTCTGGGGCTGCTGGATGATCTGGCGGGGGACCGGTCCCAGTCAGGGTTCCGGGGGCATTTTCGCGCGCTGGCGCGGGGGCGGCTGACGACCGGGGCGGCGAAAGCATTAGGCGGCGGGGTCGTCGCACTGGCGGCGGGGTTCCTGCTGACGGCCCCGCGCCCGTGGCCGTTCGCGCTGCTGGCAGCCCTCCTGGTCGCGCTGTCGGCCAACACGCTGAACCTGCTGGACCTGCGGCCTGGCCGCTGCCTGTTCGGCTTCCTGTCCGGTGCGGCAGCACTCTTCCTGGTGCTGCTGCACTCGCATGCTCCGGGCATGGGGCTGCTGCTGTGGGCCGCCGTCGCCTTCGCGCTGATTCTCTACCCCTTGGACGCTGGCGGGGCGGCCATGCTTGGCGACACGGGCGCGAACGCCTTCGGCGCAGTGTTGGGCGTGGCGGGCGCGGTCTTCCTCGCCCCCGTCTGGCAGGCCGTTTTGGTCCTGCTCCTGGCCGCGTTCCAGTGGTGGTGCGAAGGCCACTCGCTCTCCCGCGTCATCGAGAGCAACCCCATCCTACGCGCTTTCGACCGCAAAATCGGCGTCCGGTGACAGGCGGATCGCCCCAGCGTAAGTTTCCGCGTATTCTGTCATGCCGCAGTCATCCACGCGGACGCCCAAGCCGCCGCGGGCGTGGACAAACCTGCCGTCCCCCAGTGCCATCCCGACGTGGGTGGGGCGGCGGTCCTCGCGGCGGCTGAAGAACACCAAATCTCCGTCTTCGAGCAGGGCCGTGTCCAGGCCCTGCCCCTCCTCCACCCCGCCGAAGCGCCGGTCATTCTGCTGCAGATGTGCATCGCGCAAAAGCTGCACCCCGTTCAGCTTGTACGCGAGCTGCGTCAGCCCCGAGCAGTCGATCCCAAACGGCGTCACGCCGCCCCAGAGGTACGGCGTCCCGACGAGCCGCAGGGCGGTCTGGGCCGCCTGCCGCCCCAACGCGGCGACCAGATCTTGACGACGGACGCCGCCGCCGAGTGCGGCTTGCAGGTCTCCAGCCGCCTCCCCATAGGTGTGGCTCAGGCCGACGCGGTGGGCGTAGCCGGCACCGCCGCCAGGGAGAAGCAGGGGCACCCAGTCGCCCGGCCCGGCCCGGCGGTCGAGGACGACGCGCGTCCCCACAACCAGCTTGGTGATGATCTCGGAGCGCGGGTCCGGGGCCGTGAAGACATCGGCGAAGAGGGTAGAGACCGTGGCCGTGGGGGAATCTGAATCATCGACAGGCCGGGAAAGAGCGTGGGCCGCCGCCCAGCCGGCGTAGCGGTCCGGCGTGGCGACATGGGAAAAGCCGCCCTGCTCTTCTACCACCGTGACCCGATCCCCGGAAACGGCCTGGGAGACCATCTCCGAGTCCGCATCGGGCGCGGCGTACAGGGCGACGACGTTCTGCGCGACGACACGCGCCTCGGGGGGAGTGGTCACTCGAAAATGATTTCCGTCCGCTCGCCGACCCGGATGCGGTCACCGTGGGCCAGCTTGCGCTCGGCCTGGGGCGGCAGCATCTCGCCGTTCAGCATCGTGCCGTTGGTACTGCCCGCGTCAACGAGATAATACCCGTCGTCCCGGCGCACCACCTCAGCGTGGCGGCGGGAAACGGCGTCGTCCATCTCGATCTCAACGTCGGGGTAGTGCTGGAGTGCGGAGTCGGGGCGGCCGATGGTGACGGCGTCTTTGACCAGCTCGAACGTCGCCGAAAGCCGCCCGACCCGCAGGATCAGTCGGTGCGCCTGCTCCTCCAGCGGCTCGACCGGCGGGACATCCAGCACGAAGGGGGCAACGACAGGGATGCCGCCGGGCAACGGGGGCGCGAAGGCACCGGCGAGATCGGCCCGGTCCATACGCAGGGTCGGGGTGAACCCGTCCCCGGCGGGCACGGGGGGCGGGGGCGCGGCAATCGGCGGCGGAACGGCCTCGGACATCGGGGGGGAGATCGGCGGGATGGCCTCGAAGGTCGGCGGGGCCTCAAACACGGGTATCGGCGGGGCCGCTTCAAACACCGGCATCGGCGGGGCCGCCTCAAATGCCGGAAGGGATTGGGCAGGGGCCTCCTCAGAATAATCCACCAAGACGAGGTTGTCTGCGTCCTCGTCGAAGCGGAGGTCGGCATCGGCGGCGAAGTGCTCCCCCCCTGCTTCCTCGGCGTCCATTTCCGCGAGCGTCACGGGTTCGTCTTCGACGGACGACTGCCAGGCAGTGGCAGGGGCCAGCCACTCGTAGACGACGGCTCCCGGCACTGCCGCCGCCGATGCCGGGGCCTCCTCCGTCTCCTCCGCGGGCGAGGACGGCTCGGCACCGGGCGCGTCGGCCTGCGTCTTGTCTTTGCGTAGTTTCCAGCCCGCCATGAAGAATTGCTCCCGCCGGCAGAGGGGACGCCGGCCTAAAAAGTTTAAGCCCTAGTATAACATGAGGTGCTTTAGGTGTCAAGCTGAACATCGCCGGGCATCAGCCTGTCCGCAGCAGCGAGTAGGCGACCAGCAGGCCGGTCGCGCCGATGATCCAGCGCCAGATCTTCCAGTTGCCCCAGCCTGGCGCGTCCAGCGCAAAGGCGCACGTCTGGAGAATCAGCAGGACGAGAACGGGCGTGACCGACTGGACCAGGGCGAACCGGGCGGCCTGGTCGGCGCGGGCCAGCCCATCGAGCGTCTGGGACACGGCCCACGTGTTCAGCCCGACCAGGCCCAGCGGGAGCAGGCGCGGCGGCCAGGTCACGTCCGCGGCAAACGTCAGCAGGAAGACGGCCAGGTACAGCAGGCCGCTGGTGATGAAGCCGGGCTGCCCGATCAGCGCGGTCCCCACCCCCCCGTGAAGCTGGCTCCACAGGGCGGCGACGGCGGGCGCACCGGCGCAGAGCAGCAGCGGCACGTACCACGCGCCGATCAGCGCCCAGGAGAGCCGCGCGGGCAGGATGCTGGCCGAAACGCCGATCTCCTGCCGCCCGCCCGAGATTTCCAGGGTGACGGACTCGTCAAAAGAGGCGGGCGTGGACCAGACCGCCTCGGTGATCGCCGTCAGTGTCAGTGTCTGACGCTTGCGGGCGGAGAAGGCGGGCGGCTCGACCCGCACCCAGCCGGGGGCTGCGCTGACGCGGCCCTCGAAAGTCCCGCCGCCCGCGTTGTGCAGAGTCAGCCGGCAGCTCCGGCTCTGGCCGCGCCGCAAAACGCCGAAGTCCACCTGGGTGTCGCTCAGCGTGACCTGCGCCCCGGCCATCTCCGCCTGCTCCCGAACCAGTTTGCGCTGGTCGGGATGATGAACCAACGCGCCTTCGAGGACGCGCGCGGCCCCGCCGGCATCGCCGGTCGCGCGCAGGACTGCGGCCAGGTACTGGGCATACTCGGTCCGGCTGGGGTCCAGCCGGACCACCCGCCGGAGCAGGGGCAGGGCCTGCGCCAGACGCCCGGATTCGCGCAGGCGCTGCCCCTCGCCGAAAGCCCGACGGGCCTCGTCCGCCGTGTCCAGGCCCGCCCGGTAGAGGAAGTCCCGGAGCTTGTCGTCGCCGTCCCGGTCCGGCTCGCGCGCGACCTGGTCGGCCACCTGGGCGAGCGGGTCTTCCCCGATCCCGCGCAGCCAGCCGCCCAGCGCCCCGCCCTCCAGCGCCTCGCGGGCGGCTTCCCACTGGTCGGGGGCGAGGGTCAGGAAAACGTCTATGTCGGCCATGTCCGGGGGAAAGCCGAGGAGAACATTCGGCACCGGCCCGGCCGGGCCGTCCATAAACGGAAGCGCCTCCGGTACGGGGAATGCCTGGCTCGGAACCGCCACCGCCGCCCGCAGGTCGGCGGCCATCGCGCCCGCCTCGCGGTAGCGGCCCGCCTTGTCGCGGGCGAGGGCGCGCAGGGCGACGGCTTCCAGTGCGGGCGAGACGTCGGGGCGAAGATCATGGACAGGGGGAATTGGGTCGTTTTCGACGGCCTGCTTCCAGGCGAAGGGGTCTTTGGACTTGGGCACCTGGAAGGGGCGGCGTCCCGCCAGCATCTCGTACAGGATGACGCCGACGGCCCAGATGTCGGACTGGCGATCCGACTGCTCCTCGGGGTGGAAGTCCTCGGGGGCCATGTAGGCGTAGGTGCCCGCACCGCCCGCCATCGAGTGCGTCCCCAGCTGGGCGGCCAGGCCGAAGTCCACCAGCTTGACCTGGCCCTCGCGGGTGAGCAGGATGTTGGCGGGCTTGATGTCGCGGTGGACCGTGCGCTGCGCGTGGGCATAGGCCAGCCCGTCGCAGACCTGGGCGGCGATGCCGACGGCCTGCGCGAGGGGGAGCTGCGGGGTCTCGCGCAGGATGTCCTGGAGGTTGCGGCCCCGGACGTACTCCATGTCGATGACGACCCGGCCGCCGATCTCGTCCACGCCGTTGACGCGGACGATGTTGGGATGCCGCAGTCGGTCGAGCACACGGGCTTCTTCCAGGAACCGGTGCCGCTCCTCGCCCTGTGCGCTGATCTCTTTGAGCGCGACCTGCTTGCCCAGCAGCGTGTCTTTGGCGAGGTAGACGATGCCCGACGCCCCGTGCCCCAGCACGTCCAGGCGCTCATATTTGCCCAGCATCTCCAGCGGCATAAGTGTCTCTTAAAAGCCCGAGAGTCCCGTTAGGGCGTCGCGCCGCCGGAGTGCCGGTAGCCGCCGCCGGAGCGGCGAGAGCCGTAATGCCGGAAGCGGCGGACGGGGGGAAGCGGGGCGGGGGCAACCGGGGCGGCAGGCGCGGCGGCGGGCTTGACCGGAACGACGGGCGGGCGGGGCGCGGGGATCGGCGGCAGCGGCGTCGTGGACGGGTGGGCGCGCAGCACCTTCAGGCGCTCGGCGTCCACTACGTACACCGTCCCGTCGGGTCCGGCCCCGATGGCCTGGGGGTTGGTCAGGGACAGATGGGCGATCAGGCCCAGCGGGACGCCGTTAGGCTGGTACTTGGTGATTGTCCGGGCTACGGCGTCGGAAACGTACAGGTTCCCCTGCGGGTCGGTCGCCGTATGCAGCGTCACCCCATTGGCCCCCAGCGCCCCGCGCGGCGCGGCGGCCTGCGGCTTCACGGCAGGCAGGCGGAACTTAAAGCGGACCTGGTCCTTGCCCTGCGGGCTGAGGGTGACGACTGCGCCCGACAGGGCCGCCGCCGTGACCGCGCCGTCCTGCGCGCTGACCTGGAGGAAAGAGCCGCGCACGGGCATGAAGTAGAAGACCTTCGGGCTGTCGTAAGAGACGTGGGCCGGGTCCGGGGGGCGCGGCGGCGCGGGCGGAACCGGGCGAACGGCGAACGGCGGGGCGGCCTGGAACCGGTAGCCGTCCTGGGCCATCCGGTGCGCCAGGGCGTAGGAGAGGCCCGCGCCCGCCAACAGGAACAGGACGGCCAGGACCGGCCACAGGGGCGAGCCACGCCGGGGCGGGGCGGCGGCCATCAGGGGCGAGGTCACGGCCTCTTCGGGGACGGCTTCCGCAGCCCCCTCGATTCCTTCGGCCCGGTCGGATCTGGGGCGCTTCAGGTCGGCGGCCTGCATCCGCAGGGTCCGCGTCCCGGCCTGAAGACGGGCGACGACGGCGGTGATGTTATCCTTGCCGCCGTTCTTGCCCGCGAGCTGGATCAGGCGGTCGGCGGCAGCCTGGGGCGAGGACGCCTGGGCCAGCGTCCGCGCCAGGGCCTCCTCGTCCACCATGTTGCTCAGGCCGTCCGTGCAGAGGAGTAGGGTGTCGCCGGGGCGCACCTCGCTTTCCGTGACCTCGGCCTCGATCGCCGGCTCGATGCCGACGGCGCGGGTGATGATGTTGCGGAAGCGCGACCGGCGCGCGCCCTCCTCGGAGATCGCCCCGGCCCGCACCTGCTCGGCGACGTAGGAGTGGTCCGACGTGAGCTGGCGCAGTGCGCCGTCCTGGAGTAGGTAGGCCCGGCTGTCGCCCGCGTGGGCCACATACAGCCGCTCGCCCTCGACCACGGCGACCACGCAGGTCGTCCCCATGCCCTTGCGGTCCTCGTCGGCGCGGGCCAGCTCGTAGACGCGCGAGTTTGCCTTACGCAGGGCAGACGCGAGGACGTCGCTGACGACCACCTCGCCCTCGCGTGCGACGTCCAGCATCTCCGCCAGCGTCTCTTCCACCGCTTCCACGGCCTCGTGCGAGGCCTGCTCGCCGAACGAGCGCCCGCCCATGCCGTCGGCGATGATCAGCGCGCCGTCGGCGCGCATCCCCCGCCGCCGCGTGTCCACGATGGCGTAATGGTCTTCGTTGTTGGGCCGCTGTCCGAGGTCGGTCTTCGCGGCGGCGGAAACATTCATAGGTGGAAATAGTATAACCGTTGCAACCGGAAAAGGCAAGAAGAACGGAAAACGCAGGCCGTCACCGCCGACCGCGCCAGGCCAGGAACATGGCGATGATGCAGGCCAGGCCCAGGCACAGCCCGTAGAAGACCCGGAACGGGATGGGGAAGTGGCTGCTGCCGACCGACGATGACGCGATTCCCGCCGCCGCCAGGCAGATACCGATCCGCGCGCTGACGTCGGCCGGCCCCTGCCCGAACCCATGCGTGTTGCCCAAGCCGCCCCCTGCCGCCAGGCCGCGCAGGAAGAACACCAGGCCGGCCAGCAGCCCGAGTGTCAGGGCCAGCGCACTCTGATGCGCCAGCGTCAGGGCCGCAATGAGCAGCACGGCCCCCGAGACCAGACCCAGCCGGCTCAAGTGGTCGGCCCCGTGCCGGGCGGCCGGTCGTCGTCCCCTTCCACCGGGTCCCCGGAGAGCGACTGACGCGGGGGCGGGGCGGGCGTCTGCCAGGAAGGCGCGGGCGGCTGACCTGCCGGGGGGGGAGGCTGCCCGAACGACGGCGGGGGTGTCTGGCCCGCAGGAGGGGGCGGCCAGGCGGGGGGCGCGGCACCGGGCGGCGGCGGCCAGACGCCCGGCTGCGCGGCCCCGTAGGCGGGTGCGCCGGGGACCTGTACGCCCGGCATTCCGACCATATCCCGATAGGCCAGCGCCCCCATGAAATGCAGCATGGGGATCGTGATGAACACGCCCAGGCCACAGGGGATGAGGCTGACAAGGAGAAGCAAGCCGAACACAAGGACCAGCAGGGCCGCGTTCAGCCAATCCCGTTTCATGCCGCCGAGGCTGGCGGACATTGCCTCCACCGCGCCGCGTCCGTCGGCGACCAGGGCTTGGGAGGGCCAGAACAGGGCGACGGCAATCAGCAGGCCCACGCAGAGGGCGAAGATGCCAGCGACATAGGCGACGATCAAGAGTAGGTTCAGCAGCAGCATCTGCGGCCAGCGGGAACCGCCACCGAAAGCATCCCCGAAGGCGAGCTGCCCGCCGCGCACCTGCTTGACCGCCATGCCGTACAGCGAGGCGTTCTGGAACGCGCCGAAAGTCCAGGAGAACAGCAGGCTTAGGGCCTGCCCTGCCGGCGTCAGGTTGCTGTTCGCGCCGTACACGGTGCCGAACTGGCCGCCGGTGCCGCCGAACGGCCCGGTGGGTGCGATGTAGTTGGGGTTGGCGAAAGCATGTCTGATTGCACCCGACACCGCGATCTGCGCGATGCCATAGAGCAGGACCGACCCCACCCAGATCCAGGGTGCCATGTTGACGAAGCGGTACGCCTCGCCGATCCAGCCGAAGTTGACCCTGCCGGGAGGGGCAGAGCCGTCTGTAGGACCTCCGTAGGCGACGCTCATGTGCAGAATCCTTTCTCGCCAGGCGCACTCAAGCCGTGGGCGGCGGGGGCCAAACACTGGGGTCAGGCGCAAGGGGCATGGCAACGGCGGATGGGCGGGCCTGGGTCAGATTCCAGTAGCCGACTGCGACACTCAGCAGGAAGAGCGGATACGTTGCCAGCAACCCGACGCCGCAGGCGAGGCCTCCCAAACCGCTGACGAGGGTGGCGACGAAGTAGAACAGGACGCCCCAGAACCACTGCCCGCGCAGCAAGCGGATGCTGCCGAGGATCGCATTGGCCGCCCCCTCGCCTTTATCCACGACACGCAGAGGTGCAAACATGATCAGCGCTTCGAGGACCAGGCTCACGAGCCAGTCCAGCACAGCGAACGGGGTGATAGATAAGGCCGCCGGCACGTGCGCCAGGTGCAACAGCCAAAAGATCAGCCCCTCCAGCAGGCCCGTGAAGGCGGGGACGACGACGCCGACGGCCAGCAACGGCCCAGCCTGGGGGAACCCGGAGAACAGGCCCAGAGCCGAGACCGGCTCGCCGCGCATCTGGCGCAGAGCGGTCCGGTACAGCCCACCGAGGAACACGCCGCTGACGCCGCCCGCTAGGACGGCGAAAGCGTGATTGAGGGCGAAGTCCTGGATGGGGTTGCTTTTAGGCATCGAGCCGGGGTTCGCACTGATGACCGCGATCCACGTTTGCCGCAGAGTGTTCAGCCCCCCAGTCGGGACAAGCCACAGGAGCCAGAGCGCCAGGCTGAGCAGAAAGAACAACGCCGTCGTCCCGGCCCAAAGGCCAGCCCGCGCGTTGAGCAACGCCCACCCTTGCCTCAGCCAGCCGAAGTCCACGCGGCCTGTCGCCGGGGTGTCCCCGCCGCTCGTCGGCATCGCTGTCGGTACGCTCATTGGCCGCCCCCTATCCTCCTTCCACCGGGGGCACAATTCGGGGCGGGGGCAGTTGATTCCTGCCTGAGCTTTTCGCGGGCCTACTTGTCCTGCAAGGCCGCCACACCCGGCAGTTCTTTGCCTTCCAGGAACTCCAGGGACGCGCCGCCGCCCGTGGAGATGTGGGTCATGCGGTCGGCGAAGCCCAGCTTCTCCACCGCCGCCGCCGAGTCGCCGCCGCCGACGATGGTGGTGGCCGACGAGTCGGCCAAAGCCTGCGCGATTCCCTTGGTGCCGGCGGCGAACTGGTCGAACTCGAAGATTCCGGCGGGACCGTTCCAGATCACCGTTTTGGCCCCGCCCAGCACGGCGGCGATGGCCTTCACGGTCGTCGGGCCGATGTCCACGCCCTCCCAGTCGGCGGGAATCTCGCCGACTGGCACGACTTTGGTGTGCAGCGTTGCGGGGTCCACCTCGAACGGGTTGCCGTCGGCCACCATGACGTCCACGGGCAACAGGAGCTTGTCCCCGGCCTCTTCCTGGATGCGCCGGGCGAAGTCCAGGCTGCCGCTGTCGAGCAGCGAGCGGCCGATCTCCTTGCCCTGCGCCTTGAAGAACGTGTATGCCATGCCGCCGCAGATGACCAGCGTGTCCACCTTGGGCAGCAGGTTCTGGATGACCGAAATCTTGTCTTTGACTTTGGCCCCGCCCAAAATCGCAACGAAAGGCCGAGCGGGGTTGTCCACGGTCTCGCCCAAATAATCCAGCTCTTTTTTCAGCAAAAACCCGGCCACGGCGGGCTTGCCCGCCGCCGTCATGGCCCGCGCGACGCCCTCGGTCGAGGCGTGGGCGCGGTGGGCGGCCCCGAAGGCGTCGTTGACGTAGACGTCGGCCAGCGCGGCCAGTTCGCCGCTCATCCCCGCCTCGTTGGCCTCCTCGCGGGGCGTGTAGCGCAGGTTCTCCAGCAGGACCAGTGTGCCGGGCGTCCCGAGCGCCCCGGCCACCTCGGCCATATCACGCAGCTCGACGGACTGGCCCGTGAGCTGTGCCAGCCGCTCGGCGACGGGCTGGAGCGTGTACTTGGGGTTGGAAGTCCCTTTGGGTCGGCCCAAATGACTCATCAGGAGGACGTGCGCGCCCTTGTCGGTGAGATAGCTGATGGTCGGCAGGGCGGCCCGGATGCGGCGGTCGTCGGTGATCGCGCCGGTCTCGTCTTGTGGCACGTTGAAGTCCACGCGCACCAGGACGCGCTTGCCGGCCACGTCCACGTCTTCCACGGTCTTTTTGTTGAAGCTCATGTCGTTATCCTCGCGGTGAAGTTGAAGGGGAGCGATACGCGCCCAGTATACCCGCCTGGGAAATATTTCGCCGGGCCTTGACAGTTATTATATTAACAGTTATACTACTAACCATGCAAGACGATCTGGTTCCTTCGCTCCTCTGCACCGCCCTGATGCGGATCGGGACGCGCCTGGCGACGGTGTTCGACCAGAAGTTCCGCCGGCTCGGGCTGACCCAGGCGCAGTTCCGCGTCCTGCTGGCGATCCATGGGGCGGGGGAGGCGGGCGTCACGCCCTCGGAATTGGCCGATCAGATGCTGATCGAGCGGGCGGCCGTCTCGATCCTGACGACACGGATGGTGGAGCAGGGCCAGCTGGCCCGGACGCCCGGCGAAAACCGGCGCACGTTCCGGCTGGTCTTGACCGAGGCCGGGCGGGCCGTCTTGGACGAGGCGTTGCCGCAGGCAATCGCCCTCGCCGGCGAGACACTGGCGAGGTTCAGCCGCGAAGAGCGGCAAGGCGCGCTGGCCTTCCTGGGGGGGCTGGAAGCGCATCTGAGGAAAGAGGAATGACACCATGGCGAAGATCTTTGCGGGACGGTTCACCGCCGACACGGAGGAACCGTTCGTCGTCTTTCTGATCGGGATGCGGATCAACAAGCCGCTGGCCCTGCACAAGTGGCTGCCGACCGCCCTGGCGATGGGGCCGATGCTGAGTTCGCTCCAGAAGGACCCGGAAAGCGGCTTCCTGGGCGGCGAGCCGTTCTTTTATCCGAGCGGGGTAGGCCTGTTCCAATACTGGCACTCCACGGAAGACCTGGAGCGGTTCGCCCGGTCGCCGCAGGAGCCGCACCTGAAGGCGTGGCAGCGGTTCAACAAGGCCGTGGGCCGCGGCGGCAGCGTGGGCATCTGGCACGAGACCTACCAAGTCGCAGCCGGGCGGTACGAGGCGATCTACGCCAACATGCCCCGCTTCGGCCTCGGTGCGGCCCTGCCGCATGTCCCGGTGGGCAAGCGGGGCGAGACGGCGCGGGAAAGATTGACGGCATAAAATCCAGAACGGCCCGCCTCATGATGTGACGGCCTCGGTCTCCCCGCTTGCTGTGCTATAATCTCCCAAAAGGGGGTCGCCATGAGAAGCCGCCGGTGCCTTTACGCCTTGCTGGGACTGCTGACCGCCGCGCCGGCGCTGCGGGCCGAGGACGCCGCGCCGCCCCGGACGCCGATGCTGGACGCCGCGCTGGCCCAGGCGCGTCCGCTCAAAGGCGTCGTCGTGCTGGCTCTGGACGCCGCCCATGTTCCCCTGCCGCAAGGGACGGTGTTGCCCGGCGACACGCTGACCGGCCCCGAGGTCGGCGCTCTCTATGGGCAGACGGCGCTGCCGTTCGGCGCGGTCACGGCGGTCGCCCCGCCGACGATCACCGTCGTTTATGCCCCGCCGGACACCCCCAACCCTTATGACGGCATGCCGCCCGGCCAGGTGATGAAGCTCCTCACCCGGACGTTCACGCCCGCGCAGTGGAAGGCGTTCCTGAGCCGGGACGGCGTCGCCTACGCGGACATGCGGGGCGACACGCAGCCGGCGCTGTTCCAGGCGTTGTTCCCCGGCGGCCATCTCGTGCTGATCCAGGACAACCCCGTCGGCGACAACGACCCGAAGACCAAGCGCGACCTGTCCGGCGACGCGCTGACGTCGGCGCACCTGCGCCTGGGCAGCATGACCTCTCTTGCCTTGCAAGTGGCCGACAAACCGGATGACCATGTGTTCGCGAACGGCCTGCGCCCCGCGAACTCGCCGCCGCGCTTTTTCATGCTGAACTCCCAGGATAATGCCGTGGACCGGGAGCTGGGCGCGCAGGTGCGGGAGACCGTCCCGAACACGCCCAAGGCCGGCCAGCTCGCGTTCGACGACCCGGCGCTGAAGGCCGCCGTGCCGCTGGCGGGCGTCAGAACGGTGGACGATCTAGCGGCGCGCATCAGCCGCGCCGCGCATCGAGAGATTTATGCCGACCCACGCTACGGCGCGCGGGTCGTCACGCTCGTCCCGCCCGCTCGGCCCGGCCCCGCCGCGTCCGCGCCCGCCGCAGACCTGCTGCAAGCGCTGGCGCTGTGCGTCGGCGGCACCTACCGCCGCGTCGGCCCGGCCTGGGTGCTGACCGATGACGTCATCGGCCTGGGGGCGAAACACGCGCTCTGGAAGGCGTTCGAGGAGAGAGCACAGGCGATGCTGCCGGGCAGTGAGCCGTTCTTCTCGGCGACGCCCAACCCGGACGTGCCGTACACGGTGCGGGACATCCCGGACAGCGGCGACCCGCTGGCCTTCACGCCGAAGCAGCGGGACGGCTACTGGAAAGAATGGGCCTCCAATCCCGGCCAAGAAAGCTCCGGCATGATGGACATCACCGTCCCCTTCGAGCAACTCAGTCCCGCCCAGCAGGAGGCCGCCGAGCTGATCCAGAAGGCCGACGAGAAGGACCATCTGCACACGACATTGGACGGCACGGTCATGGTCCAGGCGGAGCCGGAGGTGGAGGTGGTCCTGCCCGCGCTGGACGGCCCCGTGATGATCTTCGGCAGCTACCAGGGCCTCCTGCCCTACCCGGCCCTCTCCCCCGCCCAGCAGGAAGCCCAGCGCAGGCGCGTGGAAGAGGACTTCCCGGATGAAGCAGCCGACCCCCGCGCCCCCGGCCCCGACTTCGCTAAAACCCTGCGCGCCTTCACCCGCCGGGCCGCGCGCATCGCCCCGAAGACGCCCGAAGAGACCACCCGCGCCCTCGCCGCCCTCCGATCCCTGGGCTTCACCGAGGCCTGGCTCCAGGTCCTTCCCGGCCCGGCGGCGGCGGACGCCGGGGCGGCTCGCCCAGGCCGCCGCCGAGGGGCGCAGGCTCGGCATCACCGTCTTCCCGGACCTGAGCCTCCTGCGCTGGCAGGAGGGCACGTCCCCGAATCTGCTGGACAGTGACATCCAGGGCCGGACGGTCTTGCCGCCCAACCTTTCGCCGTTCTCCCCCGCCGTCTCGCCGTTCGTGCCCACCGTCGCGTCGCGGCTGACCGCGCTTGTCGGTACGCTCGGGTCCGTGCCGGGCATCGGGGGCATGGTCTGGGAGGACACCCTGGCCGGGGGCTATGAGACGTCGGGACCGGGCGAGAGCAGCAGCGGCTTCGGCGACGCTTTGGGCTACGCGGACGCGGGCCGTCTGGCCTTCCTGCGGCTGTCCCACGCCGACCCCGTAGACGTCCGCGACAATTCCTACACCGACGAGCGGGCGCACGTCCATGTGCCGGGCTTCGACGACGACTCCGCGCTGGAGCGCCGCCTGTTCGTCGGGTGGCAGAAGGCGCGGGCGGACGCGGGCCAGGTCCTCGCCCATCGCCTCGCCGACGCCCTCCCGGCGTCGTTCACCGGCGCGGCCCCGCGCCTGCCGCTCCTCCTGCCGCCTACCAACTGGCTCTTCGCTTCGTCCTATGGTTGTTGGGACGACCTGCGCCGCCCCGCGCCGACGGTACGATTCATCCCGCAGACCGGCCCGGACGGTCAGATACTCATGGGCGGGACCAACACCGAGCGGATGTCCTCGGCGTTGACGTACAAAACGATTCAGACCTTCCTGCCGCCCGCCCCATCCGCCGAAGCCTGGAAGTCCGCAGCAGCCCGCGCGCTGGAGCAGGCCCGGAAGCACGGCGACAGAAACGTCGTTCTGGACATGACCGGCCAGCCCGCCCTGCTTCAAGGGGCGGCCAAGCCGGACAACTAGCCGCCCGTCTCGACAAGAGGACGGGCTTCCCAGTCCGGGGGGTATAATGCCCCCAAGAAGGTGATCCCATTGACCAAAAACAAAGCGCAACAGTTGATGCGGGGGGCGGGCTACCCGTCCCATTGACTGCCAAGGGGCGCGGCATCCGCCGCGCCCCCTTGTCGTTTTGGGGTGGCACGAGACACCCCTGTCTGCGAGGAGCTTGAACAGGGCGGCTCGGCAGGAGTCTTGCTGCCTGTTGTCGTACCAGGACGCGGCCATAAGATAAGGCCGCCGCAAGACGGAAAGAGGGAGACATGATGAAATCGTTCGCCCGAATGGCTCAGGGCGCTGTCCTGGCGCTGCTGGCCGCCTGTGCCGCCGCACGGGCCGAGGCCCCGTTCCTTTCGCCTCCACGCCGGGGCAGCTCCCCAAGACCGTGGTCCCCCTTCACTACAGCCTGACGCTGAAACCGGACATGAAGGCGCTTGTTTTTCAGGGCCGTGAGGCCGTGGACATCAAGGTCCTTGTCCCCACGCGCCGCCTGATCCTCAACCAGCTCGGCCTCCAGATCTCCGGCGCGAGTCTCGCCCCGGCGGGCGGCAGCCGGAGCCAAAGGCCGTCGGTTCAAACGGATGACGCCGCGCAGACGCTCACCCTGACTTTTCCCGCCGCACTCCCAGCCGGTCCCTATCGCCTGACGCTGGCTTACAGCGGCAGGATCGGGCGGCAGGGCCAGGGCCTTTACGTCGTCCGCTACCGGAGCGGCCAGGGCGAGCAGCAGATGCTGGCGACCCAGATGGAGGCGACCGACGCGCGGCGCATGTTCCCCGCCTGGGACGAGCCTGCGTTCCGGGCGACGTTCCGCATGAACGCCGTCGTGCCGCAGCAGCTCATGGCGGTCTCCAACACGCCGATCACGCAGGAAAGGCGGCTGCCGGGCGGCCTCAAGGGGGTCTCGTTCGGGCAGACACCGCCGATGGCGAGCTACCTCGTCGTGCTGGTCATCGGCGACCTGGAGGCCATCAGCGGACAGGCCGCCGGCGTCAAGCTGCGCGTCGTCACCGTGCGGGGCAAGAAACAGCAGGGGCGCTATGCGATGGGCGTGATGCAGAAGATACTGCCCTATTACGACACGTATTTCGGCGTCCGCTACCCCCTGCCCAAGCTGGACCTGATCGCCGTGCCGGGCGGGTTCGGCGGCGCGATGGAGAACTGGGGCGGGATCGTTTACAACGAGGGGACGCTGCTGTTCGATCCCGCGTCCTCGCCGGAGAGCAGCAAGCGCCTCATTTTCAGCGTCGTCAGCCACGAGACCGCCCACCAGTGGTTCGGCGACCTGGTCACGATGGCCTGGTGGGACAACCTCTGGCTCAACGAAGGCTTCGCCTCCTGGATGGCCTACAAGGCCAGCGACCACTTCAACCCCCAGTGGCACGTCTGGGAGGACGCGGCCGCCGACAAAAGCCAGGTCATGGGGCTGGACGCCGTACACGCCACGCACCCGATCCAGCAGCCGGTCGCTGACCCGACCCAGGCGGCGGGTGCCTTCGACGACATCACCTACGAGAAGGGTGCCGCCGTCATCCATATGTTCGAGGCGTCCCTGGGCGAAGCGCCTTTCCGGGCGGGCATCCGGCGCTACATGGCGGCCCACGCCTACTCCAACACGACCACGGCGGACCTGTGGGACGCGCTCCAGGCGGCCTCCGGCCAGCCGGTGCGCCGGATCGCGCCGGGCTGGACGCGGCAGCCCGGCTTCCCCGTCGTGCGGGTCCGGCCCGCGCCGGACGGCTCCGGCGTGGTCCTGACCCAGCAGCCGTTCGCGCTGGACTCCCCCAACCCGCTGCCGCGCCGGTGGCAGGTTCCGGTCGTCTGGGAAGCCTCGGGCGCGGGGGGCACGCACCGCCACGCCGTTCTGCTGGGCACTGATCCCCTTCCCCTGGCGGTGCGGCCCGGCGAGGTCATCCAGGTCAACGCGGGGAACACCGGCTATTACCGCGTCGAATACGACCCCGCGCTGCTGGCCCCGCTGGCGGCGCGGGTGGAGACGCTGCCGGGGGAGGACCGCGTCGGCCTGCTCGGGGACACCTAGGCACCGTGCAGTTGTTGGAGCACGGGCAGCGCGGGCAAGCCGCATTTGAAGCGGCTCTCCGATCACTGCGGAACGCGCAGTTCGCGCTAATCGGCTGGGACGCTGGGCCCGGCGAGCCGGGAAGCACCGCCCTGCGGCGCGGCCAGCTCATCCGCAGCCTTGGCAGGCTGGGCGACCCGGCGGTCACGGCAGAGGCACAGGCCCGCTTCGCGGCCTATGTCAAGAACCCCGCGTCCCTGCCCCCTGCGCTCTACGACCCGGTGTTCTCTGTGGTCGGTCGCGATGCGGACCAGGCCGTCTACGACCAGCTCCGTGCGCTGGGACGGGCGACCACCAGCATCAGGCAAAAAGGCCGCATCTATGGTGCGCTTGCCGCCGCGAAAGACCCCCGCCTCGCGCGCCAGACGCTGGACATCGCCCTCACGGACGAGCTGGACCCCGGCATGACGCGCCGGCTGGTCCTCGGGGTCGCTTACGGTGCGGAGATGCCCGATCTGGCCTGGCAGTTCGTCCAGCAGCACCGGGCGGCCCTGCTGGGGAAACAAGATGCCGTGAGCCGCGTCACCTTCGTGCCGGACCTGTTCGAGGCCTTCACGGACGCCGCCCGCGCCGACGAACGCCGACGAGCTGGAAGCGGACGCCCGCGCGCGCCCCGCCGACGATGCCCCGCGCGAGGTCGCCCGCGCCGCCGCCCAGATTCGCTTCAATGCCCTCCTCAAGAGGCGTGTGCTGCCTGACGTTGACCGCTGGGTCGCCGCCCAGCAGAGCACGGCGCCTCACTGAAGAGCGGACACGCGCTGGGGTAGACACAGCAAAGGGGCGCGGCGAGAGCCGCGCCCCTTCCTCTTGCCACCGCAGAAACGGCCTAGAGGCCCTTGTCGCCGAGGAACTTGAGCAGGTCGGCGACGCGGCAGGAGTAGCCCCACTCGTTGTCGTACCAGGCCACCACCTTGACGAAGCTGCCCAGGCCGATGGTGTCCAGCGACGAGAAGATGGACGAGTGCGGGTTGCCCTTCAGGTCAGGCGGGAGCCAGGCGGTAGTCAGGCAGAATCTCTACCGGACCAGTGGGGCGGACCAGGGCGTTCTCCGGCACGGCGGTTTCGGTTTCCTGCTGGGAAGCCTGACAAAGTGAGGCGGCGTTCAACTCCGCAAGCAGATCATCGGGATACTCTTCGTGGGTTTTCTGAAACTCTTTGGCAAGCGCGGAGCCGAAGGACCAGGACATGGCGTTCCTCAGCGAGTTGGGTGGAGCAGCCCGCGCATTCAGGCGGCTACCTCTGTTTCGTACTTGATGCCCAGGTTATCCGCTTCCTCCGGTGTCAGACCCATCGCCAGGGTCACGTTGAGAGCGTAAGCACGTCCTCTCACGGCTACGTAAGCATCCATCATCATTTCGGATCGGCGGCGCGGCGTCAGGTCGCGCCACGCGCTCCAAATGACGTAAAGATGCGTCGGCGTTTGCTGCGGGCGCAGAACGTCGGACGTCTCAATAATAACTGGTTCTGCTGCGGAGGGATCAGGATTCTGCCACTCCTGTTTCAGCCTTGCCAGAAGATGGTTGTAGTCCTCGTCCTCAATGGGAATGATGTGTCCTCGGGGCATGGTAAACTCCTTCAAGGCGTTGACAAGAGGGCGTAGTGCTTTCTCAACCAACTGACCGCTTCTAAAACGTCTTCCGCATCCTGCGGTGTCGCCTGTGCATGGCGATAGCGCATCTCGACCCACCACGTCAGATGGAGCCGCCGCGTGTGGTGCAGGTACTCCTGTTCCAGATGCCAGGGCAGGGCCGACCCGGTACGACGCCGCCGCTCCCGCAGCAGCCGCGCCCAGAAGTCGAGGTTGTGGTAGTCCCGATTGTTGGGGGAAAAAGAAGCCGGGAAATAGCCACACCCGACGTTCCAGGCCGGAGCCAGGAGCGGCCAAACGTCCGCCGTCAGAGGCTGGCCTATCAGGGCGAAGTAGGCGCTCTTGAGCAGAATCTCCGCCACGTAACCTGCCAGATAGATGCCGGCGGCGTGGTAGCCCTCCGTCATCAGCGCGAACGCCTCCCAGTAACGGTCTTCCGCAGCCGCCTGAAACTCAAGTATCGTTTCCGGCGTTCGCTCATTCAGGTCCCGGAGGGCCACGCTTCCATGCTCCTTTTAGACCGGAGGGCGCGGCATCCGCCGCACCCCCGTTTCTGCGTGAGAGGCTTAAAGTCCCTTGTCGCCGAGGAACTTGAGCAGGTCGGCGACGCGGCAGGAGTAGCCCCACTCGTTGTCGTACCAGGCCACGACCTTGACGAAGCTGCCGATGCCGATGGTGTCGAGCGACGAGAAGATGGACGAGTGCGGGTTGCCCTTCAGGTCGGTGGAGACCAGCGGCTCGTCGCTGTATTGCAGGATGCCCTTCATCGGGCCGTCGGCGTACTCTTTAGCGGCGGCGTTGATCTCCTCGATGGAGACGTCGCGGCCCAGAATCGCCGTGAAGTCGACGACCGAGACGGTCGGGGTCGGCACGCGGAAGGCCATGCCGGTGAACTTGCCCTTCAGCTCGGGGATGACCAGGCCCACGGCCTTGGCCGCGCCCGTGGACGACGGCACGATGTTCTGGGCGGCGGCGCGGGCGTCGCGCAGGTCCTTGGCCGCCGTGTCCACGGTCCGCTGCGAGTTCGTGTAGGCGTGGATCGTCGTCAGCAGGCCCTTCTCGACGCCGAACTTGTCGTTCAGCACCTTGGCGACCGGGGCCAGGCCGTTCGTCGTACACGAGGCGTTGGAGATGACGTGGTGCTTGGCGGGGTCGTACATGGTGTCGTTGACGCCCAGAACGATGGTCAGGTCCTCGTTCTTGGCCGGGGCGGAGATGACGACCTTTTTGACGCCGTGCTCGCGGTGGGCAACGGCCTTGGTGGCGTCGGTGAAAAAGCCCGTACTCTCGATGACGATGTCCACGCCCTCGGCGTCCCAGCGGATGTCGGCGGGGTTCTTCTCGGCGAACACGACAAGCTTCTTGCCATTGACGACGAGGTTCTCGCCCTCGGCCACGACGTCGCCGCCCTTGTAGGGGCCGTAGTTGCTGTCGTACTTGAGGAGGTGCGCGTTGGTTTTGGCGTCGGTCAGGTCGTTGAGCGCGACCACGTCGATCTCGCCGTTAGGGTAGCGCTCCTGGATGGCGCGGTAGGTGATGCGTCCGATGCGGCCAAAGCCGTTGATGCCGACTCGCACTGCCATGATGGGGTGTTTCTCCTGTGTCCGTAGGGGGTGACTGTCCCTCTGAGTTGTTTCTCTGAAAGCGGCCTCAGTGTACCCCAAAGGGAAAGGGCGGGGCAAGGGGAGCGGCGGAAGTAGGGGAGGGCGACACGGAGGAAATCCAGCGTTTGTGGCGAACATCCTCAAACCGCGTCCATCGGCTGACGCAAACGAAAGGATTGATTTCACCCATGTGCCCGAGAAAACCCGCACGCGCCCTGCTCTTGGCCGGCGCGCTGTCGCTGCTCCCGCTGGCAGGCGCGCAGGCCGCCCACGCCAAACCGGGGCCGACCTACCGGCAGATCGTCCCGACCTCCGAGAAGACGAGTCAGACCTGGAAATACACGCTGAAGGCCCCCCCGGCGGACTGGTTCAAGCCGTCCTTCGGCGAGGCGGCCTGGAAGCAGGGCCGCGGCGGGTTCGGGACCAACCCGCCCGGCCGCGGCCTCCTGGGGACCAAGTGGAGCAAGGCCAACATCTGGCTGCGCCGCCCGTTCAACCCCGGCCCCCTGACGCCGCCGCAGATCAGCCGCCTCGTGCTCCGCGACTTCCACGATGAGGACATCGATGTTTACATCAACGGTGTCCGCGCTTACTCCGCGCGCGGCTTCATCACCGCCTACGAGTATCGCCCGTTGAGCCTGGCCGCCCGGCAGAGCATTCGGCCCAACGCCGTCAACGAGATGGCCGTCCATTGCCACCAGACGGTCGGCGGCCAGTACGTCGACGTGGGCATCTTCGAGCGCAACTAGCGCACTTCGGGGCGGTGACGAAAGCCGTGCGCGGCTACTTCCAGTGCATCTCGGTGTCGCCGTGGCGCAGGTGCAGGGAGTTGATCTGGCCGTCGTGGTACATCATGTGCTGGGCGGCGAGGCTGGCCGCCCGCGCCCGCGTCCAGGGGCCGAACGGGGTCGTCACCATGTCGCCCCAGCCGCTCGGCGCGGCCCCGTCGATGGCCGTGTAGAGCTTCTGCGTCCCCTCCTCCAGCGTCCGCAGGGCGTCCGCCCGCGTCTTGATGGCGTCGAAAAACGCTTCCCGCTGCTCGGGCGTGGGCTGGGACGCCTCGCCGGTCGCCACCAGCGATGCCAGCAGACCGTTGACCGAACCGCACTCGGCCACCATCTTGATGGCGGGCCGCGTCACCTCGTCCACACTGCCGCTCGCCTTGTCCTCGTCCAGCGCGTTCAGGTCATTGACCAGGTTGTTGTAAGCCCATTCGGTCGTCGCGCGCAGGTGCGCGGCCATGTCCAGTTCTGCCATAAAGATGTGTCTCCTTTGATCTCGGTCATAGGCATCATACCCACAACGCCCTGCCAAGCGGTGAACATTGCGTCCGCGCCTGCGTCTTTGAGACCAGCCGACCGATACTTCCCACGAGGATGCAGCGATGCCCGACCAGACTTACGACCAGGCCTACACCGATGCCGCCCATCTGCTCAGGCGCGCGGGCTTCGGGGCAGACCCGCAGGCCATCCAGGCCGCCGCGCGGGCGGGGCTGTCCGCGACCACGGACGCCCTGCTGCACCCGGAGCGGACGCCCGACGGACTGGACGACGACGCCCTGCTGGCGCGGCTCGCCGGGCTGCTGCCCGTCCCCAAGAATGGAGGGACGCCGACCCAGGCCGTCCGCATGTGGTGGGTCCACCGCATGGTGTCTTCCCCCAACCCGCTGGTCGAGAAGATGACCCTGTTCTGGCACGGGCACTTCACCAGCAAGGACGGCGAAGGGCAGGGCGACCTGCTGTTCCTTCAGAACCAGATGTTCCGGCGCAACGCCCTGGGCAGCTTTCGGACGCTGGCCCTAGCCGTCTCGCGCGACCCGGAGATGCTGCGCTACCTCAACGGCAACACCAACTACAAGGCGCACCCCAACGAGAACTACGCCCGCGAGCTGATGGAGATGTTCACGACCGGCATCGGCCACTACACCGAGGACGACGTCAAGGCCGCCGCCCGCGCCTTCTCCGGCTGGAACCTGCGCCGGGGCGAGTTCCAGTTCAACGCGGGCCAGCACGACGACGACCCCAAGACGTTCCTGGGCCGGACGGGGAACTGGAACGGCGACGACATCGTGGATATGCTGGTCGCCCACCCCGCGACGGCCCAGCGGCTCTGCACGCAGTTGTTCACGTTCTTCGGCTACCCCGACCCCGAGCCGTCCGTGGTAGCGGCCCTGACGCAGACCTACTACGCCAGCGGTTACGACATCCGCGCCGTGCTTGACCGCTTGTTCCGATCCCGCGCCTTTTACTCGGACCGCGCCCGGTTCGCGGTCATCAAGTCCCCCGCGCAGTACGTGGTCGGCACGGTCAAGATGCTCGGCCTGGACAAGGCCATTGCGCTGACGCTTTCGGAGATCACGCCCGCCAATGACATGGCGGCGACCGTCGCCGCCGGCCAGGCCGCCACCAGCCGGGCCACCGCTCAGGCCGTTCCCGCCCCGGCCGCCGTCCCGGACGTCTCCGGCGATCAGGCCATGCGGCGGGCGGCGGGGCGCAAGCTCGGCATCCTGGCCGGGCTGCCCCTGGCGATGCGGTCGATGGGGCAGGACCTGTTCGCGCCGCCGAGCGTCAAGGGCTGGGACGGGGGGACGGCCTGGATCAACACGTCCACGCTGATGAGCCGCGTCGCCTTCGCCAACCTCGTCTCGCTCTCGCGACAGCTCTTCGACGGCGAGTTCACGCAGGCCGTGGGCTACACGCGGGAACAAAACCTCACGCCGGATCAGTGGGTGGACGCCCTGGCCCAGCGCCTCGGCCCGCTGCCGATCACGCCGGCCACGCGGCAGGCGCTGCTGGACTACGTCCACTCCCCGGACGCGCCCGCCGCCACGACTCAGACCGTCCAGGACGCGCCCGACGCGCCGCCCCTTCCCTTCCACCGGGGTCGCCGGGGCCAGACTGGACGCTACAACCAGTTAAACGGGCGTCTGGCCGGGCGCGGGCCGGGCGGGCTGGAAGGCCGCCTGCGCGGCGTCATTCCCTTGCTGATGGCGACGCCCGAGTACCAGGTGTGCTAGGAAATGCGAAAGAGGCCCACCCGCCCCAATCCTGGGGAGCCAGAAAACGACAGCGGGCGGCAGCAGCAGCATCTCCGCCTCCGACTCTCACTCCGGCTTCCCAGGATTGGGGCCGGGGGCCTCCCATAGAAGGTAAAACGAAATGTCCGACAACTGCTATTCGCGTAACTACTCGCGCCGCGATTTCCTGAAAAAGAGCGCCACCACGGTTGCCGTCGGGCTGGCCGTCCCGCCCTGGCTCGCCAAGATGGTCTGGGCCGACTCGGTCGCCGACAACGCCCTGGGGGCCAGCGGGGCAGCGGGCAAGCGCAGTCTGGTCGTGATCCAGCTTACGGGCGGCAACGACGGCCTGAACACGGTCGTCCCCTATGCCGACATGACCTATCACCGGGCGCGGCCCGTGCTGGCCCACGCCGACGACAAGGTCCTGCACCTGACCGACCACGTGGGCCTCAGCCCCGTGATGACCGGCATGAAGGGCCTGTACGACAAGGGCCAACTCGCCATCGTCCAGGGCGTCGGCTACCCGAACCCCAACCGCAGCCACTTCCGCTCGATGGAGATCTGGCAGACGGCGGAGCCGGAGCGGATCGGGTCGGAAGGCTGGGTCGGTCGGTATCTGGACGCCGTGCGGTCGGGCCGGACCTCGCCGCTGACCGGGATCAACATCGGCAACGAGACCTCGGAGGCGTTCACCAGCGCCCACGCCGCCGTGCCGAGCATCCAGGGCCTGGCGAACTTCGGCGTCGTCTTCCCACACGGGGCCGACGGGGACGCCAAGGCGGCCGCGCTGAAGCGCGTCCAGCTCGGCGACTCGAACACGCCCTATGGCCGCCTGTTCCAGCAGACCGCGCAGGAGACCTACGACAGCGCTGACCGCATCTCGGCGGGCATCAAGAACTACCGCTCCCAGGTCCAGTACCCGCGCGGGGCGTTCGGGGCGGGGATGCAGGAGATCGCCCAGCTCATCGCCGCCAACCTGGGGACGCGCGTGTTTTACATCTCGACCGGCAGCTTCGACACCCACGCCGGGCAGATCCGCCGCCACGACCAGCTCTGGCAAGACGTTTCCGACGGCCTGGCCGCTTTCCAGGCGGACCTGGACGGGATGGGTGCGTCGGACAATGTCCTGACGCTGGCCTTTTCGGAGTTCGGCCGCCGTGTCCACGAGAACGCCAACGGCGGCACGGATCACGGCACGGCCTCGGAGATGTTCCTGCTGGGCAAGTCGGTGAAGGGCGGCCTGTACGGCGCGTACCCGAGCCTGACCGATCTGGACCAGGGCGACCTCAAGTACACGACCGACTTCCGGGCGGTCTACGCCACCGTCCTGGACCGCTGGCTCGGCACGAACAGCGAGGCCGTGCTGGGCAAGCGTTACGAAGACCTCAAGTTCGTGTAAATCACTGACATGACGCAGCCAGGGCGAGCCGTGGCAGGACGGGCCGAGTAGTTGAAAACTACTCGCTCGGAGAAGCGTCCTTCGGACAAGGGAAGGTACTGCCCGGCCTGCACCCGCTTTGGGGATATTTTCCACCCAGAGGGTGCCTCTCCCAGCGAGTAGTTTTCAACTACTCGGACCGCGACCACTCGGTGGGGCTTCGTCACGGCCTTTCAAGAACGGGGCAGCAGGGGGATTTCCCTTTACACTCTAGGCGGCGCGCAGGTGGGGGCGCAGGGTGCGCCACATCTGGGCGGCGAACTCCTGGAGGTGCGCGTGGTCGCGGCGGGCCACGGCAGGGTCGGGGCTAACAGGCTGGATGAAGCGGAAGAAGTAGATCGGGGCGTTGTCGCGGCCCAGCAGGGCGCTCCCCAGCAGGGCCAGGCGGATCTCGGTCGGGCTGCTGATGGCGCGGCCCTTGACGATGTAGAAGTAGGTCAGCGACGTGTCGGGGACGTCGGAAACCGTCGCGGCCTCGTTGCGCTGCATGACGATGGGCGTGCCGGGCAGCGGCTCGGTCCGGGCGTCGGAGAGCCGCCAGCCCGACCCGGTCAGGCACAGGCGCGGGTCGTGCAGGGCGGTCCGGCCGCTGCCGCTGACCAGCAGGAAGTCGATCCGGTCCGACCCGCCCCGGTCCGCGTCGCTATGGTAAGTGCGGCTGATGACCTGCGACTGCGAAATATAAAGCTGCGCCTGCGCCTCCCGTTTCCAGGTCTCGGCGTCGTCGGGCGGCGACGTGTACCCAGCCACGGCGAGCGGCACGTCCCCTGCTGCGACCGTGACCAAGGCGCTCGCGGCGGGCTTGAAGCGTATCTTGATCAGCAGCGCGCCGATCAGGGCGAGCACTAGAACAACGGCCATCCGGCGAACGTGCGGCATCCGATCCTCCGGGCGTACCAGAACAGGGCGCTCACGCCCAGGACCAGGCTCAGAAGCCCGTCCCAGTCGTGGAACACGTGGGCGACGTGCGAGCCGAGGCACTCCCCGGCGATCCCCAGCAGCGTCAGGCGGGTGACGTTGACGGCGATGCTGAGGGGGATGCTCAGCAGGAACATGCCGACCCGCCGGGCGGGCGGGCCGTCCACGAGGAAGGCGAAAGCCGCGCTGATCATCATCAGCGACAGCAGGTTCTTCAGGCCCGAGCACGGCACGTCCACGAACAAATAGAAGTGATCCATCTGGATGACGCTGCCGACGATGACCGGGTGGAAGGACAGCAGCCCGAGCAGCCGGGCGGCGGCGACCGTGCAGAAGTGCTGGCTGTCGTAGGTGGCGTCGTTCATCAGCGGGCCGGGCAGCGGGGCCATCCACACCAGAAACAGCAGCGGGAAGGCCGCCGCGCGGACCCAGCGCGTCCCCAGCACCAGCCAAACGCTCGCCCAGAGGCTCAACAGGAAGCTGAAGGACATGACCAGGGCCATCTCCTGCGCGCTCGACCAGACCAGCAGGCCGACGGTGGGCAGCAGCAGGGCCAGCGCAGACGGACAGGGTACGCGCGGTGCGGCGCGCAGGGCTTCGCGGCGGTGCCAGAGCAGGAAGCCCGCGATGAAGGGGATGGCCGGCCCGTAGGAGTAGTAGGACTCGAACAGGGTGTACTCGTGCCAGAGGTGCGGCGGGAGCGGCCAGGAGAGGGCGACCAGCAGGCCCAGCGCGAGGGCCAGCAGGCCGAGCGCCACGGCGTCCGACGGCCCCGCCGCCGCGGGGGGCGGGGCGTCGCGCTCTTGCTCGTTTCGTTCCAGAAGTGTTGACATGGCGATATTACGGTACGCTGGCCGTCTTGGGGGCGGGCGGCGGGGCGGGGGTGGCCGCGCGGTCGACGCCGGCGAAATAGGCCGCGTAGCGGTCGATGTCGAAGTCGGGCTTGTTGGCCTTGTACAGCAGCGCCATCTCCGCATTGGCTGAGGGCGCTTTTTGCAGCTTCACCAGCCGCGTGACCAGGTCGCGGACCTGCGACAGCGGCGGCAGGTTCCCCGGCAGGCTGTGCAGGCACTTGATGGTGAGGAAGGCACCCCCCAGCGGCAGCGTCGTGATCTGCCCCGGCTTCATCGCCAGGGCGGTCTTGACCACGGCCTGGTGCATCGCGGGCGGGAGCGGGGACAGGTCCAGGTGGAACCCGTCCTGCCCGTCCACCCGCATGTCCGGCTGGGCGGCGATTTCGGGGGCGGACTTGCCCTTGGCCAGCAGGCCCGCCGCCGTCTGGGCGGCGTAGTCGCTGCGGGTCAACACCAGGATCGACTCGACCTGCGCCGGCTGCGTGAACTGGACGGCGTATTTCTTGTAGAACGCGGCGACCTCGGCGTCGCTCGCCGTGACGCCCATCACCCGCAGGTTTTCCAACGCCAGGTCCAGCGCCAGCCCATCCCGGTACGCGGGGGACGGGCCATTGGGCGGGGCCTGTCCGCGGCGCTTCATCTCCGCCAGACGGGCGTCGATCTGATCTGCGGTGGGCGTCACGCCCGCCTTGGCGGCGGCCTGGTGGATCAGCTCGGTGAAGACCAGGCGGGTCAGCACGGGCCGGCCCGCCGCGCCGTCGAGCTGCGCCAGGTACTCGCGGTTGCGGATCACCCGGTGGCCGATGGTCACGAGGGGCCGGGCGGGCGTGAAGCGGAAGTACATCAGGAGGTTGCCGGCGACGGAGACGGCGGCGACGGCCCCCAGCAGCAGGGCGGTCCGCCTCCAGAGCTTTTCTTTGGGGACGGCGAGCAGGCCCGCGAAGCGCTGCCGGGAGTACGCCCGGAGGCTCGCCGCCCCCTTGCCGGCGCGCTGGCCCAGAGTCACCCGCTCGGCGCGCCGCCGCGCCGCCGATGCGCCCCCCTTCGGGGCGGGGCGCAGGGCGGCGGTCCCGCGCCGGAGCGTCTCCTGCCAGCCGCGCCGTGCGGAGGCGGTCTTGCGAAGGTTGCCCCGATGGCTGCGGCTCAGGGTGCGGCCCAGCGTCTTCCAAGCGGGGGGCGCTTGGGACAGGCGGCGCAGGGAGTTCACCAGCGATTTTCGGAGCGTCTTGAGTGGGCTGGGTTTCTTTGAGGTTGGCATGGGAATAGTGCTGCGTTCCGTCGGCGGGTGTGAGGCGAGGACGGCCTGTGAGGCGGGCCGAGGGTCGGGCGTTGTTGACGCTTCATTGGGCGAAGATCATGTGTGCAAGAATCGTGCCAAACGGCGCGGCTCGCCCTTCAACGCCCGCCCCCCAATTATACCGCAAAAATAACACACGGGTTCGCCCGACGTCGGATGCGGCGGAGATTCCGGCACACCCCGCTTATCCGGCGAACACCTGGCTCGGCACACAGGGTACTATCTTTGCTGGGTGCCGGTGCCGCCCCCGTCCAACAAAAGATAAATCTTTCGGCTATTTTGGCATGATTCTTGTACTGTGATTAGCAAGTGACCAGCGACATGAACAACGGTGAACCCGCGGCAGCGCCACGCATCGCGGAGACGGCGGACTGCCCGCCGTGCTGGGAGCGGCTGGACCGTCTTGGCTGGGCCGCCGGGCTGGCGTTCGTCAGCCACGGCGCGCGGCTCGGGGTCCGGGTCAACGACCCGGACGTCCTGGGGCGCGTGGCGGACCTGCTGCCGCCTGGATGGGAGCCGGCGGACTCGCCCCAGGTGGACTGGCTGTATTCGCTCAAGGTCGCCGCGCCGGGGGCAAGTCCGGGTGTCCGGCGCTACCACGTGCTCTACGGGGGCGTGGCGCAGCTCGCCCGGACGCACGACCTTGATGCGGCGCTGGCCGCGCTCGAATCGGATCTACACGCGCAGGTGGCCGCACGGGCAGCCAGCCGGCTGTTCGTCCACGCGGGCGTGGTAGGCTGGCGCGGGCGGGCCATCGTGCTGCCGGGGCGCAGCTTCAGCGGCAAGACCAGTCTGACGGCGGCCCTGGTGCGGGCGGGGGCGGCGTACTACTCGGACGAGTACGCCGTCCTGGACAATGAGGGGCGGGTTCACCCTTACCCCAGGCCGCTGTCCCTGCGCCGGAGCGACGGCACCCCGGACCGACGGTGCAGGGCGGAAGAGCTAGGCGGGCAGGAAGGCGGGCCGCCCCTGCCCATCGGCCTGATCGCCGCGGCACGCTACCGACCCGGTGGGCGCTGGCGGCCCGGCACCCTGACGGCGGGGCAGGCACTGATGGAGATGCTGGACAACACCGTGGCGGTGCGTCAGCACCCGCAGCGGTCCCTGGCGACTCTGTCCGCCGCGATCGGGGCGGCGGCGGCTGTCCGGGGGCAGCGCGGGGAGGCCGAGGCGGCGGCGGCGGCTCTGCTGGGACACCCCGTATTCGCGGGGGAAACTGGCTGAATCTTTGTCCCCGCCGGCTGCTTTCGCGTTTTTTTACCATATTGAGTGTGGATGCATACGGTTTCTTGTGCCCACGTCGGGTATAATTCCCCGTCGAACGCTCAGGAAACGGGTCAGCTTCTCAAGAGAGTGCATTCGGGTCAGGGATCGTGCCCGACAATCGGCGCAATCATTTACAGTCACAGTGCCTGCTTCGGCAGCGACGGCGGCTTCGGCCACGGAGAAAACCTTCTATGTTGGATACGGCGCGCGGCAGCTTGAAATCTTGGCATCTGATCGGCACCCTGTCCGCACTGGCGGCTCTGCTGGCGGGTGCGTCCTCGGCGCAGGCACAGGCCACCCAGCTCTTCAGCCCGGCCAGTGGGGAAACCACCGTCCCGACCTTGCCCGACGGTACATCCGTCAACGGCATGGGGAATGACACTGACACTGCGGATACGGCCTTGAAGTCGGGGTTCACGGCCGCTTCGGGGGGCAACACGTTCACGTTTACGAGCAGCGACGGCACCGACCTTACGCGCCACAACGCCGGCGACACGGTCAACGGTAACACCACGGCTTACCCGGATGGCACGAGATTGCTTGAAACCATCGACCCCAATGGGACCACGGGCGTGGGGAACGGTCCGCTCACGATCAGCTTCAGCAACCCGGTAAGCAAGTTCGGCCTGTTCGCCCAGGACTTCACGCCTGACACCCAGACGTTCACGTTCTCCACCTTCAACGGGACCACCGATGTCGGCAACTTCACGGTCGGCCCCATAGACAACAATTCCACACGCGGCCAGCTCGCCTTCATCGGGGCGGCCTACGCCCCCGGTATCACCAGCATCAATATCTCCAGTATCTCGGACCAGCCGATGGGCAGCAACGACTTCTACGTCGGGCCGGCTGTCGCGAGCGCGCCGGTGCCCGAGGCGGCCACGACGGTCTCCTTCGGCCTGATGCTGGGCATGGGCGGCCTGGGCCTGCTGGTCAGCCGGAACAAGCGGCGCAAGCAGGGTGCCGCCGAGAACGCCTGAGCCGCACGGACTCTTAAAGAGGAACACCCATGACACCCGATGCACGTCAGGACGGTCTGCTGGTCCAGGAGGTCGGCGACGAGACAATCGTCTATGACCAGCAGCGCAACCATGCCCACCGCCTCAACCGCTCCGCCGCCCTCGTGTGGCGGGCGTGCGACGGGCGGCGCACGGTCGCTGATCTCGCCGACACGCTGCGGCCCCAGCTCGGGGACGCGGCCTCCGAAGACCTGGTACTGCTCGCGCTGGACCGGCTGGAGAAGGGGCATTTGCTGACCGGCTCGCTGGACCTGCCGGCGGGTGGCAGCCAGATCAGCCGCCGCACCGCCCTCCGCAAGCTCGCCCTCGTCGGAGGGATGACGCTGCTGATCCCGGTCGTCCAGAACATGGTGGCCCCCACCCCGGCGATGGCCATGTCTGTCGGCTGTGCCAAAGACGGGCAGATCTACAGTGCCACGCGGCCCTGCTGCCCTGGGCTGCGGCGCCGGGGAAACCGCTGCGTCGGCCACGTCTAGGGCCTGGACCGCATTTCCCCCTTCAAGCGGCACCCGTTCTCCCGGCGATTGGGGGAGGGGGTGCCGCTTGGAGTCTTATATGTGCTGACACCCGCGCCATGTCCGAGACGCCCGCAGGACCCGCCCCCGCCCCGACCACGCAGGAAGAAACCGTCCCGGATTTTCCCCTGGCCCAGCGCCTCGCGGCCCAGGCTGCGCGCGATGAGGAGACCACGCTCCTCCGGTTCTTCCAGTTTCATGGGCATCTGAGCGACTTGCTCCGCGCGGCGGAACGGGAAGGGCTGGAGGTGATCGTGCTCAAGGGCGCGGCCCTGGCGGAGACCGTCTACCCCCGCCCCGGACTGCGCCCGTTCGGCGACCTGGACATTTTGGTGCGGCCCTCGGATGCGGTCCGGGCGCGCATTCTGCTCGAGTCTCTGGGTTACGTGGTGGATTCGGCACAGTGGTCCGCCCTGGCTTGCCGAGACGACGGCCAGGCCAATTTTTTCAAGGACGCTCCCACGGATGGGAATGCCTCGCTTGCCCCGGTCGTCGTCGAGCTTCACACGGATCTGATCAACAACGACCTGCTCTGGGGCGGGATTCGCGTGGATGCCGGCGGCGTCTGGAGGCGGGCGCGCAGGGCGCGGCTCGCCGGGAGCGCCGCCCGTGTCCTCGGCCCGGAGGATCAGCTTTTGCACCTGTGCCTGCACCTGGCCGGTCACTACCTGGCGGCCCCGCAGTCGCTGCGCGACATCCACCAGGTCTGCCGCACCAGCGCCCCCGAATGGCCGCTCTTCGTCCGGCAAGCGCGCGAGTCGCGGGCGGCGACGATGTGCTTCGCAGGCCTGTTCGCGGCGGCGGCATTGCTGGGGACGCCGATCCCGCCCCGCGTGCTTGACGCGCTCGCGCCCCGGCGCGGCCGGCGCGTCCTGGAGCGGGTCGGCGCGGCGCGGGCGGCGGATACCACGCCGGCCGGGACCGAGCACCTGCGCTTACCGCTGCTGTGGCTCCTGCTGGATGGCTGGCGGCCCCGCCTGACCGCCCTATGGCGCGTCGTGTTCCCGTCGCCCCGCTGGCTGGCCGCGCACTACTACCATGACTTGTTTGACGGCGACGCTTCCCCGACTTTCCCGTCCCACCCCGGCGCGGGCGTCCGCGCCGCGCAGACGCCCGTCCTCCGCTCGCTGCGGCGTGCCCACTGGTCGTTCCTGATGCACAGCGCGGCCCGTGTATTCCAGCACCTGTGGCACCCAGCCGATAACTAGACCATGCAAACCAATACTGAGCATCAAGCCGCCGCAAATGCGCAGCGCGCCGCGAAACGTGGCCGCGGCCTCGGAGCCAGGAACATCCTCTATTTCGACCACACGGCGCGCATGGGCGGCGGCGAGATCGCCCTGCTCAACCTGGTGGCCGCGCTGAGCGAGCGCTACTACCCCATCGTAGTACTGGCCTCGGAGGGGCCGCTGGTGGCCAAGCTGCGGGCGGCCGGTGTCGAGACGTGGATCGCACCGCTCAACGAGTCGGTGCTCGAAACCCGCAAAGACAGCCTGGGCGTCGGCTCGCTGCTGCGCCTGCGGCAGGTTGCGGTCTGTGTCCGCTACAGCTTCACCCTGGCCCGGCTGGCCCGGCAGCTCCGGGCGGACCTGATCCACACCAACTCGCTCAAGGCGGACCTGATCGGCGGCGCGGCCGGGCGGATCGCGGGCATCCCTGTGCTGTGGCACATCCGGGACAACATCGACGGCCACTACCTGCCGGCCGCCGTCGCGACCGCCTTCCGCCTGCTGTCCCGCATCATCCCGCAGGTGGTCGTGGCGAACTCGCAGAGCACACTGCAGACTCTGAGACGGGCGCGGGGGCAGACCACGGCGACAGTCTATAGCGGGATGGCAAGCAACACCCTGACCGATACGGGGGAGGCGGATGGACGCCTCCAGGTCGTGCATGACGGCTACGACCCGCATTCTTTCGAGGCCGACGCCGAGGGCGGGGCAGCCCAGGCGGGCAGCCGCAACGTCCCGCCGCCCGGAACTAGGCCTCAGACCGCGGTTCTGGTCGGGCGCATCGCCGAGTGGAAAGGGCAGCACGTCTTTATCCGGGCGGCGGCGCTGATCCGGGCCGACTTCCCGCAGGCGCGGTTCCTCATCGTGGGTGCCCCTTTGTTCGGCGAGCACGACTACGAGCGGTCACTGCACGCCCTGGCGGAAGAGCTGGGGGTCACGGACTGCGTGGAGTTCCTGGGCTTCCGCGACAACGTGCCCGCCATCCTGGCCGAGTCGGATGTCGTGGTCCATGCCAGCATCCTGGGGGAGCCGTTCGGGCAGGTCGTCATCGAGGGCATGGCGGCCGGCAAGCCGGTCATCGCCACCCAGGGCGGCGCGCTGCCCGAGATCGTCGTGCCAGGCGAGACGGGCCTGCTCGTGCCGATGGGGGACGCCGCCGCGATGGCGGAGGCGATGGCACAGATGCTCGGCGAGCCGGCGCGCGCGGCAGCGATGGGCCAGGCAGGGCGCAAGCGGGTCCAAGATCGATTCACGATGATGCACACGGTCCACAAAATGGAGAAAGTGTATGACTATCTCCTTGACCCCCGTGGCCCCGCGCCTCGCGATGCGAACTGGTCCTAGGAAGGCATGCCGCGCGGCCTCCGTTCGACGCTTCGGAACGCACGGCACTGGGGCTTCTCTTTTTGTCGTCATCCGGGGTATACTGGAAGCTGGATGGCTTGAGTTCAACTGGCGAACTCAAGCGGGACAAACCGAATTCAACTGGCGAATTCATCGAGGTTTTTTGAGGCCATTGCCCCAGGCTTTGTCCCAAGAAAGGTGATGCCAGTGTGGTTCCAGTAGTAAATGCGCTGATCACGAATATGTCGGCAACGGACGCCCAAGCGCCCCGGCCTGAGAGGGATGTCCTGCGGATGTCCCAGCAGTTCACCGGACGCAAGCCGGTCCGCGCCTTCCTGCTCTCGCCCCTGCTCGTCGCGGCCACCACCTGGCTGCTGTTTTCTCTGCAAGACTCCTTGGGGAGTGTGGAGCGGCACCCCGTCCGCCCCTTCGACATCGGCTACCTGATTCCCCTGCTCTTCCTGACCGTGCTCGGCGGGCGGGCGGTCGGGGCGCTGACACTGGCCCTGTCCATTGCGGCGTCGGCCTACGTGCTTTCCGCGCCCCACTTCTCGTTCGCGGTTACGGCGGCGCACGAGCGCGCGGAACTGGGGATGCTGGTGGTGGTCGGCGGTCTGGTGGTCGCGGTCGCCGGCATTTTCCACGGCGCGCTGCGCGAGATGGCTGACGCCCTGATGACGGCCCGGCTGGAGAACCAGGTCCGCCAGGTGGTGGCCGGTGTCCCCGGTGCGGGCCGCCTCCACTCCTGCACGGTCGAGAAGGCGGGCCTGGATTATCACGTCGCGCTCACGGCCGAGGCCGGCCCGCCTGACGCTGCGGGCGGCTCCGACCGGCTCTCCGCGGACATTGAGCGCGCCCTGCGCCGCGCGAACCCCCTGATCACGGACACGGACATCCGCATCGTCCCCTAGCCCCCCGACCCCGGCCGTTAACTGATCAGGGGCAGGACCATGACCGGCGGCTCAATCACGTGGTCCCGGCTGATCTCCTCCACCGCCGTGCCGATGGCGAAAAACTCGATCACGTGCGCCCCCCAGGCGTGGGTCCGCTCGTGGATGTTCGCGCCGACGATGCCCTTGGCGTCCAGGTCCTCCGCCTCCTTCTGCATCCGCTCCATCGCCAGCTCCCGGCTGTCATAGAGCGCCTGGGTGTACTGGGTCAGCTCGGCGTTCTGGCTGAAGTTCCGCATGAAGTTCCCGAACGACTGCGTGGCGATATGATAAACGCAGTTGCCCATGACCATGCCCAGGGGCCGGTAGCCGGACCGGAGCAGGACGTAGAAATCCTGGCCCGACAAGTCCGAGGTGAACGGGCGGCCATGTTTGTTCTTGTAGCGGTGCGGGTCATTGCGGTGGACGATGGCGGTGCCGATGGCGACAAACTCGGCGATGTGGTTGCCCCACTCTTTGTGGTTGACCTCCAGGCGGACTCCCACGATGCCGTCGGCCCCGAGCTGGTGCGCCTCTTCCTCCATGCGGTCCATCGCCAGCTCGCGCGCGTGGTACATGGCCTGGGTCAGCACGGTCATCTCCTGGTTCTGCGACCACGCCGACTGCTGGAAGCCGACGTGGTAGATGGAGCTGCCCACGACCAGCCCCACGGGGTCGAAGCCGGCCTCCTTGACCAGCAGCAACTCGCTCGTCGAGAGGTCGCTGGTGAACAGCCGGTTCTCCTCGCCCCGCCCGCGCATCTCCACCAGCCGCTCGGTGGCGCGCTGCGGCAGGGCGGTGATGGGGGCGTCCCCTGTGGTATCCTGGGCCATGTATTTTCTCCCTTTCGGCGTGTGCCGGGGGCCGGGGCTGTGGAAAGCCCCGGCACGGCGGTTATTCGATCTTGAGGTCGGATGCGCCCAGCGCGACCGGGGAGATGCGCCCGTCGCGGAGGGAGAGGATTTCGAGTGTCGGCTTGACCGAGGCCGGGGCATCCGCGCGCAGCCGGATCGCCGTGCCGATGATGCTGACGACCAGGTTATGGTGCTCGCGCTCGTAGGCGGGGTTCTCGCCCGGCCCGGATAGCCGCACCTCGTCCAGCCGGCGCGCGATCTGGACGCCGGCCACGCCGGTGGCCCGATGTTCGCGCGCCTGCCGCGTGACGTGCTGCATCGCCAGTCGGCGGGCGTGGCCCAGGGCGTGGCTCCAGTGGGTCATCTCCTGGTTCGTCCACGACCGCTCCACCCACTCGTCCTGCTGTGTGGTCAGGATGAACCAGGTGCAGTGCCCCCAGACCAGGGTCGCCGGCTCGTACCCGGCCCGGTGCAGCGCCCACCACTCCTGGCCCGACAGGTCGCACATCCACGGGTCGCGCGGGGCCGCCCCCGGCCCCTGCACCGCCGTCCCAATGACCTGCACCTCGACCGTCTTGTCCGCCCACTCGTGCCGCACGACCGAGAGCCGGACCCCGACCACGCCGTGCGCCCCGATCAGCGTCAATTCTTGCCGCATCCGCGAGACCGCCAGCTCGGTCGCCGCGTCGTAGGCCTGCGAGAGCACGTCCACCTCGCAGTCGCCGGTCGATGAGGCGTAAGCCTGGCCGACGTGGTACATCGCGCTGCCCGTGACCAGCCCACGCACCCGGAACCCCTCGCGGCGTAGCAGCCCGGCCTCCTCGGGAGAAAGGTCGCTGGTGAACAGTACGCCGTCCGCACCCGCCCCGCCCAGTTCTTTGAGCCGCTCGGCGGCCTGCGTCGGGATGCCGCCCTGACTCAGCGCCGCGAGATCGCGTTGCTGCCGCCGCAGGGCGGCCTGCTGGTCATCGGCGGCCTGCTGCGCCACCGCAGCCCGCCGGCGGTCGGCCTCGGCCCGCGCCGCCTCCTCCTCGGGCGAGTGCTGCCCCCCCAGATCCAGACCAAAGAGACGCATGACGGTGTTGCTCCTGCCTTCCGGTCGGCGGTGCGCTCGCGGCGACACCGAAAGATTTTCATGGCCGCTAGCGGCTTGCGACCGAACGTAACAGCCGCCGCAGCCGTGCCACTGGTGCCAAGCGCCCTGCCGCGTTAGGTCCGCGCCCTTCCTGAGACGACCGCAACCCGTGTTGCCGTGCAAGCTTCGCCGCGACTAGCTGGTCCACGAACGCCCGCTCAGACTCAGCGGCGAACAACTCACTCGGGTGGTCGTGGAACGAGAACAGGACCCTGCCGCTGCGTGAGAGCGCGAAGTTGCGAGTGCCTACGAGGCGACGGTTCGTACACCACGATGTCAACAAGTCTGGGACGTCGTCGGGGCCAAAGGCCCGGCCATCAATTTTGACCTCTACATCTTGGCTATAGGTCTCCAAGATGCGCCTGAAGACAGCCGAGTAGCGCGTTGTGGCGATGTCGATGGTCTCCATGTGCCTGGGCGTGAGTTCACGCTCTCCTGCTGTATCTCCTTCTTTATGCCACGCTTGCCGGATGTTTCTGGCCGAACGGGCAGACGTCCCGCATGGGGCAGCGGGCGCAGGCGGGGGCGTGAAAGAAGCAGCAACGCTGGCCGTGCAGCATCAAGACCTCGTGGTTGTCGTAGACCTGCTGCGCGGTCCACTCGACGGGAAGCTGGGCTTCCAGCAGGGCGTGGGCGGGGCCGACATCCACGCTCGCGGGGATCAAGCCCAGGCGGGCGGCGACGCGGTGGTGGTGCGAATCCACGGGCAGGGCGCGGCCCCGCAAGCGGCTGAAGGCCAGCACGGCGGCGCTGGTCTTGGGGCCGACGCCGGGAAGGCGCTCCATCCACACGCGGGCCTCGGGCACGGACAGGCTTTCCAAGAAGTCCAGCGACAGGTCGCCGCGCTCCTCGCCGATCCGCCGCAGAATCTCTTGCAGGCGCGGGGCCTTCTGCTCGGGCCAGGTGCAGGGGGCCAGCGCCTCCTGCACGTCCGCAACCGGCGCGTCGCGGACGGCGGCCCAGCCGTCGGGGAACCGCGTCAAAAGGTTCTGGAACGCGCGGTGCGAATCGGCGTTCTTGGTGCGGTGGGACAGCAACGACGAAACCAGTTCGCTCAGAGGGTCCAGGTCGTGGAAGTAGCCGATGGGGCAGCCGTACTCGGCGCACAGCCGGTCGTGGACGAGGAGCAGCTTCTCGGCGGGGGGCAGGTTGACGCCGAGTGGGGCAGACATGGAGTCATGCTACCACGCAGGAGGCAAAGTTAAGCGGGGGGCGACTTCTCTCGTCTCGACGGAGGCTTGCCACCCTTCCCTCGGAGGGAGGAAATTCGGAGTGAAAAGGGTACGGTCTGCTCTGGCCCGTTTGCCAGATTTGGGGCTGCTAAGCATCCTGAAGGAACGCTAACAGGTGGCTGTTAGTCAGGTCCGGCTGTTCCAAAAAGAGCATGTGCGAAGCGTTCGGCAGCACGATCATCTGGGAGCCGGCGATCCGTTCCGCCAGCGTGGCGGAAAATACCGGGGGCGTGCTGGGATCGCGGTCCCCGACAAGAACGAGCGTGGGGCATTTGATCTCGTCCAGGCGCTCCAGCACGTCGAGGCCAGCGACCATCGTCCACATCGCCGCTTGGATGGCGGGGTCGTCTCGGAGCAACGTCTTTGTGATCCGGTCGATCAGGTCCGGCCGCTGCGCGAGTGCTTCCGGCGTGAACCACCGTTCCAGGAACGGCGCGACGATGGCCGGCATCCCGCCGGTTTGGATCGTTTGGGCACGCTGACCAATCACAGTGCGAGCCTCTTTAGAGAACGTGGCGGCCGTCGCGATCAGGGTCAGCGAACGGACCAGCGCCGGGTGCGACAGCGCCAGCGTCTGTGCGATCATGCCGCCGACGGAGATGCCGACTACATGCACGGGGGCCGCCACCTGCTGCTCGATCAGAGCCGCGATGGCAGAGGCGAAGCGGGCGAAGGTGACATCCTCCGGCCTGCCGGGAGAACGTCCGTGGCCTGGCAAATCGAAGGCGATCACGTCGTAGCGAGCGCGGAGCGCTTCGATCTGATCCCCCCAGTAGGTGAGGTCCAGCCCGACCGGATGGATGAGGATGACTGTGCTGGAACCGCGCGGTCCGGTTCGTATCCAGTTCAGCTCCAAAGAGACAGCCTGATCAGAAGAAATACTTTTGCTGTTGTCCATAGTGGTTCCTGCGGATTAGGAACAACAGGCTCTCCAAGAAAGTGCCCCCTCCTAACAGTTCCCACGTTTCCGTGAGCAGCATCCGGCTCCCTTACGGCGCGTGAGATTGCCACTGTGCGTTGCAGCCATTGTCCCCGAAGTCATACTGAGCGACCGGCGCTCTCTACGCCGCTGCCATTTATGAGACACGTTCTAATTCCTTTCCTCGGAGGGAAGGGGGGCGAGCCTTGAGCGATCCAGGGTAGGACGCCTCTACGCCGCCATTGCAAGCGCACCCGTGTCCTCGCGGCTGCGCTTCTCGTCGCGGTTCATGGCCGTCACCAGGGCGCGCAGGGTCTCCTCGGCGATGTCGTGCGGCGATTTCGTTGTGGGGACAAAAACCCGGCTTTGGGTGTTATAATAGCAGCAACGGAAGGAACAGGGTGTTGTGGATCTATGGCTAAGAAGTTGATCATCGTTGAATCGCCCGCGAAGACGAAGACGCTCAAAGGGTTTCTCGGCAGCGACTACCAGGTGGAAGCCAGCATGGGCCACGTGCGCGACCTGCCGGAGAAGAAGCTCTCCATCGACATCGCCCACGACTTCGCCCCCACCTACGTCATCATCCCCGAGCGCCAGGACGTCGTCGCCCGGCTGCGGGCGGCGGCCAAGAACGCCTCCGAGGTGTACCTGGCCTCCGACCCCGACCGTGAGGGCGAAGCCATCTCCTGGCATCTTCAAGAAGCCCTGGGCCTGAAGTCCCCGCGCCGAATCCAGTTCAACGAGATCACCAAAAGCGCCGTCCAGGCCGCCCTGCTGAACTCGCGCGAGATCGACATGGACCGGGTCAACGCCCAGCAGGCGCGGCGCGAATTGGACCGGATCGTCGGCTACAAGATCAGCCCCATCCTCTCCAAGAAGGTCCAGCCCCGGCTGTCGGCGGGCCGCGTCCAGTCCGTCGCCGTCCGGCTGATCGCTGACCGCGAGCGCGAGATTCTGGCCTTCAAGCCCGTGGAGTATTGGTCCGTGACCGCCACGCTGACGCCGGACACGCAAAAGCACAAGTTCGACGCCGCCCTGACGCACGGGCCGGACGGCAAAAAGGCCGAGATCGGCAACGGCAAGCGGGCCGATGCAATTCTGGCCGATTTAGATGGGGCGGCCTACGCGGTCAAGTCCGTCAAGCGGACCGAGAAGCGCCGCAACCCCGCCCCGCCGTTCATCACCAGCACGCTGCAGCAGGAGGCCTCGCGCAAATTGGGCTTCGGCGCGAAGAAGGCCATGCAGATCGCCCAGCAGCTTTATGAGGGCGTGGACGTGCCCGGCGAGGGCCACGTCGGCCTGATCACCTATATGCGGACCGACTCGACGCGCATCGCCGACGAGGCACAGGCGGCGGCCCGGAAGCTGATCGTCGAGACCTACGGGCCGTCCTACGCGCCCGCGGCGGGAAAGCAGTACAAGAAGGGCGGGGCCGCGCAGGACGCCCACGAGGCGATTCGCCCCACCGACGTCTCGCGCCTGCCGGAGCGCATGGCCCAGCTTCTGTCCCGCGACCAGGAGCGGCTGTACCGCTTGATCTGGCAGCGATTCGTCGCCTCGCAGATGACCCCGGCCGTCTTCGATGTCGTGACCGTGGACATCGGCGCGAACGGCTACACGTTCCGTGCCACCGGCTCCACCGTCAAGTTCGACGGCTTTCTGCGCGTCTACGCCGAGGGCAAGGACGACGCCAAAGTGGAAGACGAGGAAAAGCAGCCCCTGCCGCCGCTCACCGCCGAGCAGATACTCAAGCTGCTCGCCCTGACGCCCAAGCAGCACTTCACCGAGCCGCCCCCGCGCTTCACCGAGGCGACATTGGTCAAAGCGCTGGAGGAGAAGGGCATCGGACGGCCCAGCACTTATGCTTCGATCATCGCCACCATCCAGGACCGGCAGTACGTCGAGCTTGCCGAAAAGAAGTTCAAGCCGACGGCCCTGGGCGTGACCGTCAACGACCTGCTGGTCAAGCACTTCCCGGACATCCTGGACGCCAAGTTCACCGCGGGCATGGAGTCGCAGCTCGACGCCGTGGCCGAGGGCAAAGAAGACTGGGTGCAGATGATGCGCCGCTGGTACGACCCGTTCGCCGCGAGCGTCACCAAAGCCGGCGCGGAGATGGAGACCCTGAAGCAGCCGCCGCGCGAGGCCGGGCAGGACTGCCCGACGTGCGGCAAGCCGATGGTCATCCGGTCGAGCCGCTACGGCGAGTTCGTCTCGTGCTCGGACTACCCCAAGTGCAAGACCATCGTCCGCCCCGAGCCGCAGGAGTCGGCGGGCGAGTGCCCCAAGTGCGGCAAGCCGATGGTGGAGCGGGCGGGCCGGTTCGGCAAGTTCATCGCCTGCACCGACTACCCCGAGTGCAAGACCACCAAGCAGGTGGCGGCGGAGCGGGTCGAGGTCCCCTGCCCCAAGTGCGGCGGCGAGGTGCAGCAGAAGCGCAGCAAAAAGGGCGCGACGTTCTTCGGGTGTGCGAACTACCCCAAGTGCGACTTCGTCGCCTGGGGCAAGCCCGTGGGCCGGCCTTGTCCCAAGTGCCAGTCCATGCTGGTCGAGAATACGTTCCGCGGGGGCCGCGTGGCGGGCATCAAGTGCCACAACGCCGACTGCGACTACAAAGAGGCCCTGCCGCCCAAGGCCGCCGAGCCGGCGGACACCGACGCACTCGCCGCCGGGCACACGTTCTCGGACGCCGACGCGCCGCCCGCCGAGCGGGAGCTGGCGGAAGCGATTTAGAAAGACAACGACCACGGGGGATGACCTGAGTTCATGTTAGCGCTGAATTTTTATACCGACCTCTACGGCGACGCCCTCAAGAAGGGCCGCAAGTCGGCCACCATCCGGCTCGGAGACAAGAGCGGCAAGTACCAGAGCGGCCAGATCGTCTGGGTGACGGTGGGCCAGCGGTTCGCCCGGCGCAAGAAGCTGTTCTGTGCCATCCTGGATGTCGTGGAGGTCAAGCCCTGCGGCGACCTCTCCCCGCGTGATGTCCAGCGCGAGAACCCCGAAATGCGGAACAAAGAAGAGGCCATCGCCCTGCTGTCCCGCATCTACGGGCGGGACGTGGCCGAGGACGAGACCTGCACCGTGATTTACTTCTCGCCCGTGGACGAGTACGAACTGTAAGCACTATGACCGACGAAATCACGATCATCGGGGGCGGGCTGGCGGGCAGCGAGGCCGCCTGGCAGGCTGCCCAGGCGGGCGCCAAGGTGCGGCTGATCGAGATGCGCGGCGTCAAGCCGACGCCCGTGCATACGGGCGACAGGCTGGCCGAGCTGGTCTGCTCGAACTCGCTGAAGTCCAACCAGCTCACCAACGCGGCGGGCCTGCTCAAGCAGGAGATGCGGCGGCTGGACTCGCTGATTGTCGCCGCCGGGGATGCGTCGTGCGTCCCCGCGGGTGAGGCACTGGCCGTGGACCGCGAGATGTTCGCCGCCCACATCACGCACCGTCTGGAAAGCCACCCCAACATCACCCTGGCCCGAGCCGAAGTCACGACCATCGACGAAAGGGCGGTCCATATTGTCGCCACCGGGCCGCTGACTTCGGACGCGCTGGCATCCGAAGTGGGCCGGCTGACCGGACAGTCGCAGCTCTTCTTCTACGACGCCGTCGCCCCGACCATCGACGCCTCGACCATCAACCGCGAGATCGCCTTTAAGGCGTCCCGCTACGACAAGGGCGAGGCGGCCTACCTCAACTGCCCGTTTACGCGCGACGAGTACGAGGCGTTCCACGACGCCCTTTCCCACGCCGAATTGGCCCCACTGGGCGACCACGAGGTGAAGGTTCCGTACTTCGAGGGCTGCCTGCCGATTGAAGTGCTCGCCGCGCGCGGCCCCAAGACGCTCTCTTTCGGGCCGATGAAGCCGGTCGGCCTGAACGACCCGCGCACGGGCCGCCGCCCCTGGGCCTGCCTGCAATTGCGGCAGGAGAACCGGGCCGAGACGCTGTACTCGATGGTCGGCTTCCAGACGCGCATGAAGTGGGGCGAGCAGCGCCGCGTGTTTCGGATGATACCGGGCCTGGAAAACGCCGAGTTCGTCCGCTACGGCGTCATCCACCGCAACACCTATATCCAGTCGCCCCAGGTGCTGGCCGACACATTGCAGATGCGCGCCTACCCCCATGTCTTCTTCGCAGGCCAGATCACCGGCGTCGAGGGCTACGTCGAGTCGGCGGCGACGGGCATTTTAGCCGGGCGCAACGCGGCCCGCCACCTTCAAGGTTTGCCGCTGTTGACGCTGCCGGACACGACCATGCTGGGGGCGCTGGCACACTACGTCGCGTACTACGACGGCAAGGACTTCCAGCCGATGAACGCCAACTGGGGCATCGTGCCGCCCCTGCCGGACCGCATCCGGGACAAAAAAGAAAAAAATGCGCTGCTCGCCGAGCGTGGCCTGGCGGCTTTAGAGGCGACCGTGGCGGCTTGGGGGTGAGCGTTTAGGGACCTACCCCCGCCGAAGACAGCGACCCCTCCCTAGGAAGGATGGGTAAAGAACCTCTTTACGGTCCTTGTATTCCTTCTGACTCCCCTTTCCTTCTTAGGGAAGGGGGCCGGGCGGTTAGATCCCCCTCATGATTGAAGCCTGTGGAGATGCCTTCCTGCACCACCTAGAGGCCGTCAAGGACGCCTCGCCGCACACCGTCAAGGCCTACGCCGAGGACTTGCACCAGTTCATCGCTTGGGCCGAGGCGCAGGGCGTGACCGACATCCACGCCGTCACCTCGCCACTCCTGCGCGCTTATCTGGCCCACTTGCAGGCCGAAGGGCTGGCCCGCGCCTCGCGCGCCCGCAAGACCGCTTCCCTCCGCTCGTTCTTTTCCTACCTTGCCCGCCAGTCCGTCCTGCCCCGCTCCCCGGCAACGGGCCTGCGGACCGTCAAGCAGGAGCGGCGTCTGCCCAAGTTCCTGCGACCGGACGAGATCGATGCCCTGCTGGCCGCGCCGGACCTCGCTGACGCGCTGGGCCAGCGCGACCGCGCCCTGCTGGAGACTCTCTACGCTTCTGGGATGCGGGCGGGGGAGTTGGTCATACTGGACCTGACCGATGTGGACTATGATGAGGGCGTCATCCGCGTCATCGGCAAGGGGGACAAGGAGCGGGTAACGCTGCTCGGGCGGCAAGCTTTGTTCGCGCTGAACCGCTACACGCGCAAAGGCCGGCCTCTGTTGGTCGAGAAGGCCGGCGAGGACGACGGCGCGCTGTTCGTCAACCGCTACGGCGCGCGACTCTCGGACCGGGGCGTCCGCAAGCTCTTTGACCGCTACTGCGGCGCGGCCTCGGCCCACCTCAAGATCACCCCGCACGTTTTGCGACACACGTTCGCCACGCACCTGCTGGCGAACGGGGCCGATTTAAGACTCATCCAAGAACTGCTCGGCCACGCCAGCGTCGCCACGACGCAGCGGTACACCCACGTCACGACCGAGCGGATTCAGGAGGTCTACGCGCAGGCGCACCCACGGGCGAGGCGGGAGCCGTAAAGCGACCAGAACAGCAGAAGGCCCGGCACTGGAAGTGCCGGGCTACTCGGAGGAAGTCCCTCCGGGACTGAAGGACGGCAATCATGGCCTATTCCTCAGCCCCGGAGGGGCTTTTCCTGTATTTGGGTAGCTCGGCACTTCCAGTGCCGGGTACTTAACTCACTTCAGAACATCACCGTCGTGTCCTTCGGCAGCTTTTCCATCCGGCCCTTGACGTCCGCCGTGGCCTGCTCGAACTTGGGCTTGCCCAGCAGCGCGAACATGTTGGTCTTGTAGGCCTCGACGCCGGGCTGGTTGAAGGGGTTGATGCCCATCAGGTAGCCCGAGACACCGATGGCGCGCTCGAAGAAATACAGCAGCGCGCCCAATGAGTAAGCATCCAGCTTTTCAAGATGCACCGTGCTGTTGGGGACACCACCGTCGTGGTGGGCCAGCGCGGTCGCCTGGTAGGCGGCCTTGTTGACCTCGGACATGGGCTGGCCCTGCAAATAGCCCAGCTCGTCCAGGTCGTTCTCGGCCCCCGGCACGGCCAGGGCCGGCTCGCCGCCGTCCACGATCACGAACGTCTCGATGATGTTGCGCCGGCCCTGCTGAATCCACTGGCCCATCGAGTGCAGGTCCGTAGTCAGGTCTACGGACGCCGGGAACAGGCCAATATGGCTTTTGCCCTCGCTCTCGCCCGTGAGCTGCTTCCACCACTCGGCGACGTAGTGCAGGCGCGGCTCGAACGAGGCGAAAATCTCGGTCGTGTAGCCCTTGCGGTAGAGCAGGTTGCGCGCGGCGGCGTAGAAGTAGGCCGGGTTCTTCGTCACGTCGGCGACGTTGGTAGCGTCGGCGGTGTCCTTCGCGCCGGCCAGCAGGGCGTCGATGTCGATGCCGGCCACGGCGATGGGCAGCAGGCCGACGGGACTCAGCACCGAGTAGCGGCCCCCGATGTCGTCGGCGATGACCAGCGTGTCATAACCTTCCTCGGTGGCGAACTTGCGGAGCGCGCCCTTCTTGGCGTCGGTGGTGGCAACGATACGCTTCTTGGCTTCCTCTTTGCCCACGGTCTTTTCCAGCAGGTCGCGGAACAGCCGAAATGCCACGGCAGGTTCGGTCGTCGTGCCGGACTTGGAGATGGCGTTGACCGAGAATCGCTTGCCCTCCAGCTTTTTCAAGACCTTGGCGTGCTCGTGGGCGGACAGCGAGTTGCCCGCGAACAGCACTTCGGGACCGTCCCCCTCGCCCAGCGCCTCGATGACCACCCGTGCGCCCAGATACGACCCACCGATGCCGATGGAGACCAAGATGTCCGAATCGTCGCGCATCCGCGTCGCCAGCGCCTTGATATTTTTGACATCATCGGGGCTGACGATCTTGGCGGGGTCCACCCAGCCCAGAAAGTCTGCGCCCAGCCCGCCCCCTTGCGTGACCTTCTTGTGCGCCAGGTCCACGTTGTCCTGGAACGACTTCACTTCGTCCAAATCTATATCGGGGGCGAGATAGCCGTAGTCAAGCGAAAGGGGAAGCGCCATGATGATCCTCCAAAGGTGACACAAACAAAAAGGGGCGGAGGCTGCTTGCCTCCGCCCCCAGTGTACCCAGGCCCCCCGCATCTTACGCCCGCGTGCGGAAGGGCCAGGCGACCTCTATCGGGCCATGTTCATCCGGCCCGATCCAGACCTCGCGCGAAGCGCCGTCCGGCTCGTAGCCGTTGCCCGTCACCCAGTCGTGTGCGGCGTCGTAGGCTTTCAGGATAGCTGGGAAGCGGCACTCTTCCCCCTGCACCGTCACAACCGCCGCCCGCTGGGCGGGGACGGCTTTCACGACGATCTCTCCCTCCGCCGTGAACGCGCCGCGCACGGGGAAGCAGACTTCCACCGGCCCGTCGTCGTCGTGTCCCACCGGCCCGTGATACAGGCCGAAGGGCGCTCCCGCAACCTCGCCCCCCTGCGCCTTCACCCAAGCCGAGAGCGCCTCCAGGCTGCCGCCGATAAAGCCGCCTAGCTCGCCGATTTTCACCTTGCGCGTGACCGACACGACCTGCGCTGCGGGATAGTCCCGCGTCTCCACTTCAAATGTCATCGTCGTCTCCTTGTCCCATGAGCACAACAGCGCTTGCGTTGTGCGCTGGACCTGCGTGAGATGCGCCGCAGCCGATCTCTGGTAGCCCCGAATCAGGCGCTGGGCTTCCTGTGGCCGGGACGTCAAGATCTGACGGATCAAGGCCAGCGGCATATCCACCGCCCGCATGAGCCGGATCTGCCGCCCCGACGTCACCTGCTCAGCGCCGTAGTAGCGATAGCCCGAGTCGGGATCGGTATAGGCGGCCAGGAGGATGCCCGCCCGGTCGTACAGGCGCAGCGCCTTCAGCGACAGCCCGGCCGCCCGTCCGAACGCCCCAATCGGCATCAAAGCATCTCGTCCAGTGTCCATGACAGAGAGTATCCGGCCTGCCCCAAGGGGAGAGTCAAGGGGTACAGGAAAAAGAACCGAGTCATTTCGCGCCCTGGGCGAGGCCCAGGGCAATCGTCCACATCACCAGACCGATGCTTGTGTCCAAGACGCGCCAGGCCAGCGGCCGGCGGAAGACCGGGGCCAGGGCAGACGCGCCGTAAGCCAGCGAGAAGAACCACAGACACGAGGCCGTCACGGAACCCAGAGCAAAGAAGGTGCGCGGGTGCGGCGGATACTGCGCGGACAGGCCGCCGATCAAGACCACCGTGTCCAGAAAAGCGTGGGGGTTGAGCAGGCTGAGGGCAAGCGTCGTGGCGACCAGGCTCCCGCGCGAGGTAGGCGCAATGTCGTCTGAGGGGGCAAGAGGCCGCAGGGCGCGGCGGAAGGCACCCAGGCCGTAGAACAGCAAAAACAGCGCGCCCGTCCAGGCGGCGAGGTGGGTCAGCCACGGGGCGCGGGCGATCAAATCGCCGAAGCCGCCCGTGCCGAGGGCGATCAGGGCGGCGTCGCAGGTGGTGCAGACAAGCGCTACTGTCAGCCGGCCCTCGCGCTTGAGTCCCTGACGCAGCACAAAGGCGTTCTGCGCGCCGATGGCGACAATCAGGCCCGCGCCCAGACCCAGCCCGCGCCCGAAGGCGGACAGCGGCAGGCTCATCGGCGATTAGGAGGAGCGATCACAGGCGCTCCAGAGTCTCGCGCGTCCGCGCCGTGTGGACAGTGCCGGTGTTCAGCGTCGTGGCTGGTTCCAGCAAGAGCAGATGGACTTCTTCTTCGGTGACCGGAAGGTGCTCGACGCCGTGCGGGACGATCACGAACTCGCCCTCGCTGATGGTGATGTCCCGGTCGCGCAGCCGCATGGTCAGCCGGCCCTTGAGGACCAGAAACAGTTCGTCCTCGGTTGCATGGTGGTGCCAGTCGAAGGCCCCTTGCAACTTGACCAGCTTCACCTGCATGTCGTTGACGTCGCCGACCACGCGCGGGTGCCAGTGGTCGCCGATCTGCGCCAGCTTGTCGGCGAGGTTAACAGCCTGGATGTCCATGATGACCCCTCAAACAGAAGCGGCCCGGCACTGTCAGTGCCGGGCCGTATTTGGCTACTTGCCGCGGAAGAACTTTTTGAACTTGTAGAGGGTCACGTCGCGGTTCATCTCGGCGATGGCCTTGGTCAGCGGAATCTCCTTGGGGCAGGCCTTGACGCAGTTTTGGGCATTGCCGCAGCTCGTCACGCCGTCGATGCCGGCGATGGCTTCCAGGCGCTCCTCGCGGTTCATGTTGCCCGTGGGGTGGCTGTTGAACAGGCGCACTTGGCCGATGGCGGCGGGGCCGATGAAGCCGGTGTGGGCGTTGACCTGGGGGCAGGCTTCCAGACACGACCCGCAGGTCATGCACTTGGAGAACTCATACGCCTCCTGCCGGTCCCGCTCGGCGATGCGCGGGCCGGGGCCGAGGTCGTAGGTGCCGTCTATGGGAATCCAGCCGCGTATCTTTTTCAGGTTCTCGAACATCCGCGAGCGGTCCACGGCGAGGTCTTTCACCAGGGGGAACTTGCTCATCGGCTCCAGCGTGATCGGCTGGGTCAGATTGTCTACTAACGTGGCGCAAGACTGGCCGACCTTGCCGTTCATCAGCATGGTGCAGGAGCCGCAGACGTTTTCGAGGCAGTTCATCTCCCACACGGGCGCGCTTGTCGCCTTGCCGTCCGTGGTGACGGGGTTCTTGCGGATCTCCATCAGGCAGGAGATGACGTTCATGTTCGGGCGGTAGGGCAGCGCGAACTCCTCCCAGTAGGGGGCCGAGTGCTCGTCCTTCTGCCGCTTGATCTTAAGATTGATTGTCTTCTGGTCGGCCATAGCAGCTTCTTTCTAATTATTCGGACTGTTCAAATGCATCACAACCGGACGCCGGGGCGCATTCCCGACATGGAGCGCTTTCGTGATCGCGTCAATGTCGGCTTTCAGCGCGTTCGCCCGAGGGCTGCCGCCCGAAGTCAGGTCCGGCGACCGCTGGCCTTTGTAGGTGATAAAGGTCGAGGTGCCGAACGACACGCTCCGCATCCCGTGGCGCACCGGCAGGCTCGTCAGCGGCATCGCGGCGGCGAGGTCTGTGAACAGCTTCCGCACCTGGCTCCGTAATGGCTCTTTGTTGCCCGCCTCGCTGTTGTGGTCGCCGCCGGTCGAGGCCGCCTCGGCGTGGAAGCTGTTCCCCGTCTGTGTCACGGTGATCTTGTAGCCCGTCGTGTTGGTCGAGCCGGTGTTTTCGATGGTCGCCGTCTCGCTGGGCGCGGCTTTGGGCTTCATCTTATGCGGCGCTTTCGCCAGAGCCGGCAGGGCCGCGATGAGCAGGGCCGCCGCAACTATCCACCTATTGCGCTTTGACATCCCGCTCCCCTTGCTGCGAGACCGGATTACTCGCTTTGACCGGGTCGGCGTCGTCCATCTGCTGCTTGCCGGTCAGCCAGCTCTTGCCGGCCTCTTTGACTTCTTCCTTGTCACCGTCGTAGGCGGTGTCGCGCCGGGCCTCGGGCGGGCGGGTGGAGAGCTGGTCGCCGCCGCCGCCAACGCCGGCACCCGCCGCCGTCTGCATCTCCTGGACGGCGGCCCCGGTCAGGCCTGCGCCCATCGCCAGAACGCCGTTCTTGCCGTTGACGCCATTCCCATTCCCGTTGACACCGTGGCCGTTCGCGCCGTTCCCATTGCCGCTGGTCGTGACGACCAGCGTCTCCTTGGCGGCCTCGGCTGTGGGCGTGGCTGTGCCCTGGTCGTTCTTCTCGGCGGCATAGTTGCGGAGCCGGGGCTTGACCAGGCTGGTGTCCACTTCTTCATAGGACAGGCGCGGGCCGTCCGGGGTCCACTCGGCGATGGTGGATTTCAGGAACCGGGCGTCGTCGCGCTGCGGGAAGTCCGGCTTGTAGTGCGCGCCGCGCGACTCGTCGCGGGCCAATGCCCCCTGGACGACGGCGCGGGACAGGTGCAGCATGTTCTTGAGCTGCCGCGTGAACGGGATGAGCTGGTTGGTCCACTGCGAGCTGTCGGCGATGCCCACGTGCTCGACGCGCTCCTGAAGCTCCTGAATCTTGGCGTCGGTCTTGATCAGGCGGTCGTTGTAGCGGACGACGGTGACGTTGTCGGTCATGATGTCGCCCAGCTCTTCGTGCAGGCGGTACGGGTTTTCGGGTCCCGTGGACGCCGCCAGGCTCTCGTACTGCGCCTCGCGGCGGCGGCACTCGCGCTCGAACAGCGACGAGGGCAGGTCGTCCATGCTCTTGGGCAGGTGCTTGACGTAGTTGACGATGCCCGGCCCCGCAAGCTGGCCGCCGGTCAGGCACGAGAGCAGCGAGTTCGCCCCCAGCCGGTTCGCGCCGTGGTACTGGTACTCGCACTCGCCGACCGCGAACAGGCCCGCGATGCTGGTCTGCTGGTTGCGCGGGTCGCCCTCGACCAGCCCGCCCGTCTTCTCGTCCTTGACGAAGCCGACCCACAGGCCGCCCATCGAGTAATGCACGGCGGGGAAGATTCGCATCGGAGTCGTGCGCGGGTCCTCGCCGATGAACTTCTCGTAGATTTCTAGGATGCCGCCGAGCTTGATGTCGATCTGCTTCTTGTCCAGATGGGTCAGGTCCAAATACACCTGGTTCTGGCCGCCGACGCCCATCTTCTGGTTGACGCAGACATCAAAGATTTCGCGCGTCGCGATGTCGCGCGGGACCAGATTGCCGTAGGCGGGGTACTTCTCTTCCAGAAAGTAGAACCGCTCCGCCTCGGGGATGTTCTCGCCCCGCCGCGTATCATCGGCGCGGCGCGGCACCCAGACGCGGCCCCCCTCGCCGCGCGCCGACTCGGACATCAGCCGCAGCTTGTCCATGCCGGGGATGGCGGTCGGGTGGACCTGGATGAACTCGCCGTTGGCGTAGCGCGCGCCCTGCTGGTACACCGCAGACGCCGCCGTGCCCGTGTTCATCACGGAGTTCGTCGAGCGGTTGTAGATGATGCCCGGCCCGCCCGTCGCGAGCACCACGGCGTCGGCCCGGAACTCCTTGATCTGCATCGAGCGTAGGTCCTGGGCGACGATGCCCTTGCACACGCCGTCGTCGTCCTGGATGACGCCTAAAAACTCCCAGAACTCGTACTTCTTGACGTCGCCCGTCACTTCATGCCGCCGCGTCTGCTCGTCCAGTGCGTACAAGAGCTGCTGCCCGGTCGTCGCGCCCGCATAGGCCGTCCGGTGGTACTGCGTCCCGCCGAAGCGGCGGAAGTCCAGCAGGCCCTCGGGCGTCCGGTTGAACATGACGCCCATGCGGTCCAGCAGGTTGATGACGCCGGGCGCGTTGTCGGCCATGTGCTTGACCGGCGGCTGGTTCGCCAGAAAGTCGCCGCCGTAGACCGTGTCATCCAGGTGCTCGTGGGGCGAGTCGCCCTCGCCCTTGGTGTTGACCGCCCCGTTGATGCCGCCCTGGGCGCAGACCGAGTGGCTGCGCTTGACCGGCACGAACGAGAACAGCTCGACGGGGACCCCGGCCTCGACGATCTTCACGGTCGTCATCAGCCCGGCCAGTCCGCCGCCGACCACGATCACCTTCGGCTTCGCATTGCTCGCTACAGTCGCCATGATTTATGCCTCTTAGTGTATTAACAGTCGCCGATAAGTGTCAGTTCCGCCGCGAGAGGCCCCTATCCCCCATGTTGAGGGGACCGGGAGAGCTTTCACGGCTTCACTAGGTGCGTCGCGAGCCAGCCGTTCAGGGCGGCCAGTGCGCCGGGAGCGATAGCGCCCGAAAAGCCGAGGTCCAGGTCGCTCTTGACCCGCTTCAAGTTGTGGCTCGCACCCGGCACGACCACGAGAGCGGGCGCACCGCCCTTCTTGCGCCGGACTGCCCCCAGCAGGGCAGCGTCCTCGTCCGGCGAGACCTGGGCATCCGCCCCCCCCTGAAGGACCAAGACCGAGCCGGGGAAGCGGGCCACAAGCTCAGTCGGCTTGACGCCAAGTTCCCCTTGCAGGAACTTCCCCAGATAGGGCTGGTACAGGGCGGCCAGGCCCGGCGGGACATCGGTGGGCACACGCCCCGTCTTTTGGATCTCCGCCAGGATGGCGTCGTTCTTGTCCAGAAAGTACCTCGACGGGGCGGGAGGCACCCTCTGCGCGAGGAGAAGCCGCTCAAGCTGCTCGTGGAGCACCTCGTTGATCGGGCGCCCCGGCGTCGAAACCAAGACGAGCACGGCGGGCGACGACTTGCGGAGCGTATCCGCCGCGTCCAGGGCCAGCAGTCCGCCCTCACTGTGCCCGAGCAGGCCGACGCGCGCGGGCTGAATGCCGGGCTGCGCCTGGAGCCACCGGAAGGCGGCGGCGGCATCGCCCACATAGTTCTGCCAGGCCACGAAGTCATACAGCGCCTTCGCCGTGGCCGGCGGCTTGCCGCTGGCATACTGCCCGCGCTTGTCATAGCGCAGCGAGGCGATGCCCTGCTTCGCCAGGTCTGCGGCGATCTGCTTCAGGAGGTCCGTGCGTAGGATCGGCGGCTGGTTGCCATCGCGGTCCGTCGGGCCGCTCCCCCCGACCAGCACGAGGGCGGGCACGGGCGCGGGGCGCGGCGGCAGGGTCAGCGTCCCCGCCAGCATAACGCCGCCCGCCCCCACAAAGCTCACTGGGCGCTCGATGCGGGCCGCCGCCCCGTGGGCGGGTGACAGAGCGGCCAGCAGGAGCAGCAGCCAGACAGGTGTGCCGTATTTCACCACGAGTCGTCACCTCCAGCAGGCGGCCAAAGCCCCTGAATCTGCCGCAGCATGGCGATCTGCCCGTAGTGGTAAGCGCTGTGCAAGGCAGGGCAGAGTGCCAGATCGTAAGCGGCATCCCGGTCATCCCCGTCCGGGCCGGACGCGCCGGACTTCTCAGCGGCCACCCGCGCGCAGACGTCAAGCCCCGCCAGGAACGCCGCGCGCAGGGCATTCCATTCCCCGGCCTGTGGCGGCGGGAACGTGTCGTCCAGATGTTCCGGGCGGGGCGGGTTCGCGCCGCGCGCTAGGGCGATGCCACGCTCCTGCCAGTAGTGCATATGGGCGACGACCTGTGCGATGGAATAAAGAGAGCCGGGCGGCACGGCCAGTGCCTGAGCTTCCGTCAGGTCGCCCAGGAGGCTCTGCGGCGACAGGAACTCCCCGCCGCCGGTCAGCATTTCGCCCACGGCATCGTGGGAGACGGTGAGCTTATGCGCGCCGTCACTCATCTTCCGCTCGACTCGAGAAGTCGATCTGGTCGTAGATGTCGGCCAGCCTCAGTGAGATGGACAATGCCGGAATGTCAAGGACGTCCTCCAGGCCCGAAACCCGTGTGTAGTGCCAGGAGCCACCCTCCGCACGGGAGAACTGCTCGATGCGCGGCTCGTCTTGGCCCACGAGGAGATAAACGGCCAGCGACTCCACAGCCAGATAGTGATGGAACTTCTCGCTGCGATCTTTGCCTTCCGTGCTGGGCGACAGCACTTCCGCGACCAGAAGCGGGTTCGTAATGACCGTGCGGTTGCCGCCGTAATATTCTTGGGGGCCACAAGTCACGCTCACGTCCGGGTAGTACATCTGGCCTGCGGCGCGCACCTTTACGTCGGAGGACATGGTGAGGCAGCCACGCCCGCGCAGGGCCGCGATGAGGGCAGCGCCGAGATTCATCGCCAGCGCGCCGTGATATGATGTGCCACCGGACATGGGGCGTATCTCTCCGTGAACGTACTCCGACTTTTCCTCAGCCCTCTCCTCCAGAGCGAGGTACTCGTCTTCCGTGTACAGCCGCTTCTGCGTCGGTGCGTCCAGTGTTCGCGGGGCGATCTCGCGCTCTGCTATTGCCATCGCGTCGGCCTCCTCCTCTGCCTCTCAGCAATACATCAGTGGCGCATGATGTTGACGGCGGGCGAGGTGGTGTCCGTGCCGCGCAGGCCGTCCGCACGCAGGTGGGCGATGCTCCACAGACCCATGCCGGTGAAGACGAAGAACAGGCCCCAGCAGACGTACTGATTGAGGCGCTGCGAGTGCGCCGAGATCGTGATACCCCAGCGGATGCAGAAGTTCCACAGGCCGTTGGTGAAGTGGAACACGGTCGCCGTCAGCCCGATGGCCTGGATCCAGAAGTGCAGCGGGGCGGCCATCTGCAAAGACATGGCGTGGTACTGGATCGCCGTCTCGGGGTGCGGGTTGTGGTGCCACAGCAAAATATACTTCTGGAGGCTGGTGTTCCAGACATGGTAGCCGATGTAGAAGAACGCGATGATCCCGCTGGCGCGCTGTAGGAAGTACATCCAGTTGCGCCCGTACTGGTACTTGCCCAGGTTGGCCTGGCCGTAGGCGGTGATCCAGATGCCGTAAATGGAGTGGTACAGGATCGGCGCGTAGATCAGCGCGACTTCCAGCACGGCCACGAACGGCAGGCCGCCGTAGACCTTGATGACGTCGTTGTAGGCCCCCGCCCCGCGCAGGGCGTAGGAGTTGGCGATCAGGTGCTGGACGAGGAAGAAGCCGATGGGGAAGATGCCCGAGGCCGAGTGCAGCCGGTGCCAGAGGTACGAATCGTGCATCCGTCCGCGCGATGGGGTCGCGACCGCCATGAGGGGGAAATCCTTTCACTGCTTGTGACATCCCAGTATACCCGCCGCCGCGCCCGAAGTAAAATGATTTGTTCTGCGGGGTATGATAAGCGGGGCTTATGTCAACGGGGAGATTGCGTCAATCCCCCGGAATGAATTCCGGGGCTGAGGAGCCTCCGGCTGATTGTCCCTCCGCGACACAAGAGGCTGATATCACAACGCCTCTGCCGTCCCGGAGGGACAACCGGCGCTCTGCGCCCTTTACCCTAACAAAGCCTTGGCCGCGGGTTTTAATCCGTGGGCCTCGAACGCGCAGGCCCCGTTTGTGGCTTGCACGGCACCCTACCCACCATGCTCAACTTGGACAGCCTGCAAATCTTCGCCGATCTTTTAGACACCGGCAGCTTCTCGCGCGCGGCGGAAAAGAACTTTGTCTCGCAGTCCGCCGTCAGCCAGCGGCTGCGGGCGCTGGAGCGCGACCTGGGGCAGACGCTGGTCGAGCGCGGCCAGGGGCGCGGGCGGGCGGAGCCGACGCAGGCGGGGGCGCTGCTGCTGGCCGGGGCGCGGCCCCTGCTGCAAGGTGCGGCGGCGCTGGACGCCCAGGTGCGGCAGGCGTCGGACGCCGTGGCGGGGCCGGTGCGCGTCGCCACCGTCTACTCGGTCGGCCTGCACGCCCTGCCGCCGCGACTGAAGCCGTTTCTCGCGGCCCATCCGCGCGTCAACGTCCAGCTACAGTACGCGCAGACGGACAAAGTGTACCGGGATGTGGAAGCGGGGGGCGTAGACGTCGGCATCGTCGCCTGCCCTTCCGCCCGGCGCGGGCTGGACGTTGTCCCCTTCGCTGACGAAGCGATGGTGCTGGTCTGCGCCCCGGAGCACCCGCTGGCGCGGGCCGGGGCGGTGTCGCTGCGCGGGCTGGACGGCGCGGCGTTCATCGGCTTCGCCGACGACATCCCGACGCGGCGGCTGATCGACGAGCGCCTGCGGGCGGCGGGGGCACGGGTGCGGGTGGTGACGACGTTTGACAACATCGAGACGGTCAAGAACCTGGTGGAGATCGGCAGCGGCGTCAGCATCCTGCCCGCCGACACCGTGGGCCAGGAGGTGCGGGCGGGGACGCTGGCCGCCGTCCCGCTCATCCCGCCCGACGCCTTCACGCGCCCGACCGGGCTGCTGCTGAAGCGGGCCAAGACCCGCCGCGCCGCCGTCCGCGCCTTCGTCGAGGCGATGTCGCCGGGTGCCGACGGGGTACACTAGGGCTTTCAATCGAAAGCAGGGACGCACATGAGCACCAGCCGCTATCTTGCCAGAAAAAGCGTAGCTGACCTCCAGGCCGACAAGACCGAAGGGGATTCGCTGAAGCGCACCCTGAGGCCGTGGCGGCTGCTCGCCCTGGGCGTGGGGGCCATCATCGGCGCGGGCATCTTCGTCCTGACCGGGCAGGCGGCGGCGCAGTACGCCGGGCCGGCCATCATGCTGTCGTTCGTGCTGGGCGGCGTCGCCTGCGCGTTCGCGGGCCTGTGCTACGCCGAGTTCGCCGCGCTGATCCCCATCGCCGGCAGCGCCTATACCTACTCGTATGCGACGCTGGGCGAACTCGTGGCCTGGATCATCGGCTGGGATTTGGTGCTGGAATACGCCCTGGGCACGGCCACGGTCGCCGTCGGCTGGGCCGGGTACGTGTCGTCGTTCCTGCGCGACCTGGGGGTGCACCTGCCCGCCCCGCACGGCTTCAACCCGCTCGCTCTGTTAGGTGTCCTGGGCGTGACGGCTCTTTTGGCGTTCGGCGTCAAAGAGTCCACCAGCATCAACGCCGGCATCGTCGCGGTCAAGCTGTGCGTGATCGGGCTGTTCCTGGCCTTTGGCACCCAGCACCTGCACCCGGCCAACTGGCACCCGTTCCTGCCGCCCAACACGGGCCTGCGCGGGCACTACGGGTGGAGCGGCGTGCTGCGCGGCGCGGGCGTGATCTTCTTCGCCTACATCGGCTTCGACGCCGTCTCGACGGCCGCTCAGGAGGCGAAGAACCCGCAGCGCGACATGCCCATCGGCATCCTCGGCTCGCTGGTCATCTGCACGGTCTTGTACATCGCTGTCGCGGGCGTCCTGACCGGCCTGGTGCCGTACAAGAGTCTCAACGTGCCGGACCCCATCGCGGTCGGCGTCGGCGCGACGGGCCTGCGCTGGCTCACCGAGGTCGTCAAGGTCGGCGTCATCGCCGGCCTCAGCTCGGTCATGCTGGTGCTGCTGTACGGCCAGACGCGCATCTTCTACACGATGGCGGGCGACGGCCTGCTGCCCGCCGTGTTCAGCCGCCTGCACCCGCGCTTCGGGACGCCGGTTCACGCCACCTGGCTGCTGGGAGGCCTGGTCAGCCTCATCGCCGCCTTCGTCCCACTCGCGCTGCTGGGTGAACTAGTCAGCATCGGCACGCTGTTCGCCTTCATCCTCGTCTGCGCCGGGGTGCTGTACCTGCGCCGCGCCCAGCCGGAGCTATCGCGCCCCTTCCGCTGCCCCGGCGTTCCCTTCGTCCCCATCGCTGGCATCCTGGCCTGCCTGTACCTCATCGCGGGCTTGCCGGGGAGCACGCAGCTTCGGCTGGTGGTCTGGCTGCTCCTCGGCTTCGTGATCTACTTCGGCTACAGCCGGCACCACAGCAAGCTGTTCCAGGCGCGAGACAACCCATCGCCGTAGATGGCCTCTGCTGCGATCTGTTTCACTCAGGGAAGAGGCTCTAGAGTGACGCGACCACCATCTATCGCCTGGATACGCAGCTCATAGCCGTAAATCAACGACATCCCCATCAGCGCTTCTGTATCAGCGGCATCGGCATCAACGGTGCGCGGCTGACCGTCCCAGATTATAGTGGCTTCGTGAACGTCAAATAATTCTGATTGTCCGTTTGCCATGACCGCCCGGCCGCGCCCGATATGCGGACAGCCCAAAGCGGCAATGACTGAGGGAGGCAAAGTCAAGAACCCGTTGAAGCCGGTATCCATGACTGCTTCTATTTCTTGCTCGTGTCCTTCCGGGCCTTGTATTCGGAGCCGAACTCTGCCTTCACGGTTTGCATTAACAACGCCGGAAATCATCGGCACTCCCGCAGCGAAATCATCGGCACTCCCGCAGCGAAGGCGCTCCGATGTAGCGTTCTCCGATGTGATGCAAGGCCCGATGTCCTACGCGCACGAACCAAACTTCCGCGCTCGGATGCTGTGCTTGAAGGTGACGGGAAGCAGCAACGGCGGTTTCTTCTAGCGCATACGCCCCACTCTCCACATCAATGGCGACAATTTTTCCGTAATTCTCTGCTTCCACCTGGGGACGTATTTGCCGCTCGTAAATCTCATCCCCACGCCGTTCCGTTTCTTCGGCGGACAGTTGTGGTAAAGCCATGACCTTTCCTTTCACGTTTTGTTCTGAGTGTGATTTGTCGTATGCCTACGTTATACGCGATGGAACGACATGCGGTTTTGGCCGCCAGAAAGCCTGACGGCCTCGCTCACCAGGGCGGCTCCTGCGCTTCGCCCGCGAGCGGCTTGCCTGGCTGCCTGATGACATTATATCACAGGCGGTACCGATAGCGCCACAGCAAACGGTTCAAGTCGGGGGAGGGCTGATTGTCGGACGGCTCTATCCTACGCCGCGACCTGCGCGAACCGGATGTCCTCATTGCCGGGATAGGGCGCGTAGTGGTCATTGTCGCCTAGCCAGACCGGCAGAGGATACCGTCAGAAGCCGTCGGCGGGCCACCAGGCGGCGGTGCCCGTCGCGTAGGCGGCCCGCACTTCCTCGTAGTCCGCCGGGGAGAGGTGGATGCGGCGGATCATGCAATCGTCGTTTTCGGCCTCGACGCTGCCCAGGGAGCCAAGCAGCGCGAGGCCGCCGTATTGGGGTAGGGCTTCCACCCAGAGGCACGTCTGCCCCCGCCTGTGGGACTCCTCTGACGCCGCTTGGAGCAGCGCCCGTTCTGAGGCCTCGTCTACCGCTCGCCACTCTTTCAAAGTAGCCGCTTCGCCCCCTTCGCCTGCCAAAACCGCGTAGCCGAGGCCCGGCCACGTCAGCAGCGTCGTCTCCGGCTCCCGCCAGTCCCAGCCCACCCAGCGATCAAAGTACAGAGGCGGGCGCTCGAACTGCAAAGGGCGCGGGGAAAGGGAATACAAAGATTGAGGGAGGGCGGTGTCTTGGGGCACGGCCCAGGTCGCCTCCTGGGGCGGCGCGGGGGCGGGGTCGAGCGTGGCTTGGGGGCGCTCGACCGTCTCCCAGCCCAGCGTGGCGTAATGGGCGTGGGTGCCGGTCGCGAGCAGGGCATAGTCGAAGTTTTCGGCTTCCATCTTCGCGATCATCTGGCGCAGGAGCAGGCGGGACAGGCCCCGCCGGCGGAAGTCCGGCAGCGTTGCAACGTTGGCGATGCCGCCGCACAGGAGGCTGCCGCCCTTCCAGGCGGCGCGGCGGCGGCAGAGGTGGACGGCACTGACGAGTTGGCCGCCGTCCCAGACCCCCCATGTGTCGCCCGGTCGGTACTCCGGGTCGGCGTCGTAGTACCGCTCGAAGTACCCCGGCGTCGCGCCGAACACCGCCCGCCACAGGTCCAGCGCCTGCGGGTGTTCCGCCGGCTCGACCGGACGCAGGCGCAGCGCGTCCGTCACTGCCCCAGCGCCTGCTTGACCAGGCCGGGGATGTCGGCGGTGCTTTCGGCGATGCGGACACTGGCGGCGCGTAGGGCGTCCACTTTGGCCTGGGGACTGCCGGACGTGCCGGAAATGATCGCGCCGGCGTGGCCCATGCGCTTGCCGGGGGGGGCGGTCAGGCCGGCGATAAAGCCGACGACGGGCTTGGTCATGGTCTTGATGTACTCGGCGGCGATTTCTTCGTCCGACCCGCCGACCTCGCCGCACATGACCACGGCCTTGGTCTCGGGGTCGGCCTCGAACAGCGGCAGGACGTCGATGAAGCGCGTGCCGGGCATGGGATCGCCGCCGACGCCCACGCAGGTCGTCTGGCCCAGGCCCGCGCGCGTCAGGGCGTCCACGGACTCATACGTCAGCGTCCCCGAGCGCGAGACGATGCCGACGGGGCCGGGGATGAACATGGAGGCGGGGATGATGCCGATCTTCGCCCCGCCCACGGTCAAAATGCCGGGGCAGTTCGGCCCCAGCAGCCGCGACTTCGACATCTTGACGACGTTGACGGCCTTGATCTCGTCCTCGATGGGGATGCCCTCGGTGATGCAGACGATGAAGTCGATCCCGGCGTCCACAGCCTCCAGGATGCCGTCGGCGGCCCCGCGCGCGGGCACGAAGATGCACGTCGCGTCTGCCCCGGTCGCCGCCTTGGCCTCCTGGACGGTGTCGAAGACCGGGACTCCCTGCACGGTCAGGCCGCCCTTGCCGGGCGTGACGCCGCCGACGACCTGGGTCCCGTAGGCGATCATCTGGGCCGTATGGAACTCACCCTCGCGCCCCGTGATGCCCTGCACGATCACCTTGGTGTTCTTGTCAACCAGAATGCTCATCGTTGATCCTTAATTCGGCCTGGGTTAATCCTTGCGCCGCTTGAAGTAGAACACGGTCACGGGGACGTTCTCATCCTCGGAGCCTTCCTCGGCGTCGTCGTTCGCGCGGACGTCGGCGACGGCGTTGACCAGCTCCCAGCCCTGCGCGCCGTGGCCGTTCAGGGTCTCCTCGTCGCTCTCGTCGTCGGCGTCGCTGACGATGATCTTGTACTCAAACAGATCGGCCATGTGTGTTCTCTCCTCGTGCCCCTCGGCTTATTCTTCGGCGTGATCTCTTAGTCTGCCAGCAGATAGTACCCAATAAGCCGGGCAGTGTCTACCAGGGCGTCGGCGTGGGTGCGCTCATAGCCGTGTGAGGCGTCCACGCCCGGCCCGATGAGCGCGACCCGGACGTCGGCCCCCGCCCGCCACAGCGCCTCGCCGTCCGACCCGTAGAACGGGTAGATGTCCGTCTTCAGCTCGACACCATTCTCGGCGGCGATCTGCCGCAGGCGGCGGCTAAACTCTCTGTGATACGGGCCGCCGCTGTCCTTGACGCACAGCGTACAGTGGAACTCGTCCGAGGTCTGCCCCTCGCCGATGGCGGCCATGTCCACGGTCAGCAGCTCGGCCAGCTCGGCGGGGAATCCGCCTGCTGCCCCGTGTCCGACCTCCTCGTAGTTGCTGAAGTGCAGCGTCGTCGTCTGCGCCGGGGTGTTCCCCGCGTCCTGCAAGGCTTTGACGGCGGCCAGGACGCAGGCGACGCCGGCTTTGTCGTCCAGGTGCCGGCTCTTGACAAACCCGTTGACCATCTCGACGCGCGGGTCTAAGTAAACGAAATCCCCGACCTCGATGCCCAGCGCCCGCGTGTCCGCCGCCCGAGCCGTCCGGGCGTCTAACCGCACCTCCAGCGCCGCCGAGTCGCGCTTGACGTCGCCCGCCGCCCCGCCGTGGACGTGGTGCGAGGCCCGGACCGGCTGCACCGTCCCCCGGTAGGTCCCCCGCCGCTCCGTACTGATGGTGACAGTCTCGCCCTCGATGGCGTTCCAGGCGTACCCGCCGATCTGCGTCAGGGCCAGCCGCCCGCTCGGCTTGACTTCTTTGACCATCGCGCCCAGCGTGTCCACGTGGGCCGTGACCGCGCGCGGCTCGTCGCCCGCGCGGCCCGGCAGCGTCGCCAGCAGCGCGCCCTTGCGCGTCCGCCGCGCGGTCAACCCCAAGTCGCTTAAGGCCGCCTCGACATAAGCGATACCCCGTTCCGTATCCCCGGTTGGGCTGGGCGTGTTCAGGAGGCCGATGAGGAACGTGGTCAGGTAGTCGGCGTCAATGGTCATGGCTGCTGGGGATATTTGGCAAGCATGGTCTGTGCGTCTTGACCTTCAGGCGAGCCGTGACGATCATCCTGATCCAGTTTGGAGAGCTTTGTGACTACGTCCTGCCAGATCGCACGCGCCTCCCGCCGCTGTCCAGTCTGGTTGAGTAAGCCCGCCAAATCGTTCTCGGCGTGAATGTCTTGCGGCCAGTAATTGACGCACTCCCGATACTCCTCAATCGCGCCTTTGTAGTCTTTGCGCTCTACCAGGATGGAGCCGATGCTGCTGTGTAGGTTGCTCAGAAATTGATGATTGTCCCAGGGGGCTGTGTCAGGGCTGGACTCGGTGGCAGGCGCTAAACTGACGGCAACACGGAACTCCGCCAGGGCTTGATCTTTCTGCCCTTCTTCAGACAACATAATGCCGTAGTTGTAATGGTACAGTGAGTTGCGCGGCCTGAGTAAGACTGCTGTGCGGAACTCCGAGACGGCCTGCCTCTTCGCCTCTTGAGGGGCTGGGTATCCGACGTCCATGATGACCTTTCGTCGCCTGCCGTCCTGCCAAATCCAGCGTGGTTCCGGGCGCGAGCCACTTCGATACAAAGACCAGCCTAGTTCAGTGTGTAGTTTCGGGTCCATCGGGCGCCGCCGGGAAGCCTCACGGAACTGACCCACCGCCGCCAAGAACAGGTGCTTCTCATTCATAGCATAACCGCGACTGACATAGGCTTCGGGCGTGTGGTAACAATACCAGCCATAGACCACGCCTGCTAGGGCGAGTGCGCCTCCCATAACAGCCTGCGCCTTCCGGTCCTTCATCGGGATCATTCCAAAATGCCCTTCAGGTCCAGCGTGAAGCCGGGCAGCACGTCCTCGCCGGAGAGGGAGGCGGGATTGTCCAGCACTTCCACGTCCTGACCAGGGCGGTAGACCTCGACGCGGTTGCTCTCGGGGTCAATCAGCCAGCCGAGACGCGCCCCGTTGTCCATGTACTCCTGCATTTTCTCCTGGACGGCACTCAGCCGGTCCGTTTTGGGGCGCAGCTCCGCCACGAAATCGGGGCAGATAAGCGCGAAGTCCTTTTGTTCTTCTTCCGCAAGGGCGTCCCATCGTGATTTTCTGACCCAGCTCAGATCGGGGGATCGCTTCGCCCCGTTCGGGAGAGTGAACGCCGTAGATGAATCGGAGCCAATACCAAGCCCGTTGGCTTCACTCCAGGCTCCGAAGCGGACAGTCAGCCTGAAGTTCCTCATCCCCGTCTCGGTAAAGGTCGGCGGCCTAAGGATGAGTTCTCCTTCCTGAGTCAACTCAATCCGCAAGTCTGGGTAGATCGCCGCGATCCGCTCGAAATCCGCCGGTGTGTATGGGGCAGGCTCTTCGACGGGGGGGCTGACCGGCGGGCGCGTCCTCTCAGCAACAGCCATGGTGGCACCTCACTTGGCGTAGGCCAGTTCGACGATCTTAGCCGCCGCTTCCTGCATGGTCTCGGCGGGCACTAAATTGGTCGCCTTGAGCAGCTCGGCCCCCTCGGCGGCGCGGGTCCCGGCCAGGCGGATCACGATGGGGACCTTGATGTCCAGGCTCTTGGTGCCCTCGATGATGCCGCGCGCCACTTCGTCGCCGCGCGTGATGCCGCCGAAGATGTTAAATAATACGCCCTTGACGTTCGGGTCGGACAGCACGATCTCCAGGCTGCCCGTCACGGCCTCGGCCTTCGCGCCGCCGCCGATGTCCAAAAAGTCTGCGGGCTGGCCGCCCGCGCGCTTGACCTCGTCCATCGTGGTCATCACCAGGCCGGCCCCGTTGCCGATGATGCCGATGTCGCCGCCCTCCAGCCGGACGTACTGGATGCCCCGTCGATGGGCCTCGGCCTCGATGGGGTCCATCTCGGACTCGTCCTGGAAGGCCGCAAGCTCGGGGTGCCGGAACAGGGCGTTCTCGTCCAGGTCCCACTTGGCGTCACCTGCGATGACCGAGCCGTCGCGGGTCACGACCAGCGGGTTGATCTCCGCCAGCGTGGCGTCGGTGCCGACGTAGGCCGCGTAGAGGGCTTTCAGCACGGGCACCATCTTTCCGATCAGCACCTTGTCCATGCCCGCCGCGAACAGCACCTGCCGGGCGGCGTAGTCGGCCATGCCGAGCAGGGGGTCGATGTAGAGCCGGGCGATGTCGGCGGGGTTCTCGTGCGCCACTTCCTCGATGTCCATGCCACCCTTCATGGACAAGATCACCACGTCCCGCTGCCGCGCGCGGTCCTGGGTGATGGCGAGATAGATCTCTTTGTCGATGTCCACGGCCTCTTCGACCAGGACGCGGTTGACCTTCATGTCTGCCCCGGCCTGCGCGAAGAACAGCGTCCGGCCCAGCAGATCCTTCCCGATCCCTTCGGCCTCGTTGGCGTCGCCGGCCAGCTTGACCGCCCCGGCCTTGCCGCGCCCGCCGGAATGCACCTGCCCCTTGATGACGACGCGCCTGCCTAACATCTTGGCGACCTCGCGCACCTCATCGGGGGTGGACGCGACCTGCCCTGCGGGGACGGGGACGCCGTACTGCTTCAAGAGCTGCTTGGCCTGATACTCGTGGATCTTCATGGTGTTGTCTCCTGCCTCAGAATCTAACGCTTGCGGCGCGTGTTCGGCTTATAGTACCCGGATTACAAAACAGATTCTTTGGCAGTCGTCTTGGTGTTGGCTTCCAGCAGCGTGATAAAGGCTGCGTCCACCTGCGGCAGCAGCACGGCGGTCTCGCGCATGGCGGCAATCATGCGGCGGTAGTGGGTGATGTCGTCCGCCGTCAAGGTGCGTCCGGGCGTCTTCGCGTCCCCCGCGCGGTCGTCTAGCCACTTGGCGGCGGGCTGGTAGCCTCCGACCCGGAACTCCCAGGCTTCCGGTGGCACGTTATCAAAATATTCGGTGTCGTTCAACTTGACGCGCCCCGGATTGCCACCCGCCGTGGGCGAAACGTAGCGGTCCGCCGGTTTCATCTTCTTGACGACATGGCCGCCGGGGATGGGGAAGCCGATGCCGTGTTGCTGCAAAGACGGGTCTTCCAGCAGGTGCAGACTGACCAGTTTGGCTCCCAGCGCGGCGAGGACGTGAAAGGTCCTACCATCCGGCGGCAGGGGCAGGCGCGGGAAGTCAGTTTTGAGGAAGGCGGCGTAGCGAGTGCGGTAGGTGGGCGTGTGGAAGACAGCATAGGCGTAGTGAAAGATGTCCTCGGGCGCGGGCGTCTCGCTGATGCGCCCTTTGATGCCTGCGATAAACGCAGGGTTTAGGTTTGCCTCACGCTCTATTCCTATACCCTTCTCACTCTCCGTAGGGTAGAGCCACAAAGGGAATACTTGGGAGTTGTCCAGCGACGATACATACTCCTTGCCTGTAACTTGATTGCTGACAAAGAAGTTGTTCATCTCAACACCTCTGGGCCGGCGCACCGTAACTAATGCGCGATTAGTAGGGCTACGGAGATGGTGCATGAAGTCAAAGCGTGCTCGTGCGAGAAGAGCAGGGTTGTAGTTCAAGGCACGGGTGTCAAAGCAACGATAGGCCATTTGAGCTATGTACTGTTGTTGTGCATCATCTAGATCCGCCTTGATCTCTTCTTCGGTGAAGTAGACGAACTGTTTGGCGTCACCCGTAGTAATGCCCATGTTGTTCACCGGGAAAATCTCGTTCACGCCCCATCCAGACTCATATTCTTGGCGATAAGCTTGCTCTTGCGGCATGAAAAGATAGTGGGGAGGATTCGGAGACAGATTCGTCCAATTCGTGTCAGAAATACGCGCGGCATTACTAGCCAGGAGCCGCGCGTATTTCTGATGGCGTGTTCCATATATGTCCGCGTGACGCACGATTGCCTCAGTCCGAACGGACTTCTGAGGAAGTTTGACCATTAGACAGATGGCAACGCCTTGCTTGATGTCAAAGACGTTCTTGTCTTCTGTCCCATCCGGGCTGCGTTCGCTTTTGTTGCTGTTGCCGTGCAAGTCTAAGATGGATATCTCGTCAAAGGTCTTCATCAAGCTGCGGCGCATCCCCCGGAACGTCGGATTGTCCAAGTAGCTGTTGTCAGTGATAAAGGCGACTATGCCCAACCCGCTACGCTCGACGCGCCACTGCGCGAACCGGATAAACTTGACGTAGTCGTTTTGCAGCCACTTTGAGTTTCTCTCACCGAGCGGTTGCCCATCCACCTGGAAATAGGTCTGTAGCAATTCCCCTATGAACGTAGGCTTACCTGTGCTGTCTTTGCTGGGGTTGTCGGACTTGCCAAAGTAAGGTGGATTTCCCAGCACCACCAAAATCTTCTCCTGATCCCGCGCCGCACTCGCCTCCCGAATCTCCTTACTCAGCACGTCCGCCCCCGGCAGGGCCATCTGTTCCGGGACGCGGTTCATCATGGTGTCGGCTAGATACACCGGCAGGCGCTCGTTGTCGCCGAGCGTGACGCCGAGTTCGGCGAGCTGCTGCCGCAGCTTGACGTGGGCGAGGGTGTAGGCGGCGGGCAGGCGCTCGAAGCCGTAGAAGTGCTTTGCCAGGTGGTCGCGGGCGCGATCCGGCCAAATCCCGGCGTTGCCGTCCGCCGTCATGGTCTGATGCACCTGCCGGTAGGCGCGGGCCAGGAACGTGGCCGTGCCGGTCGCGGGGTCCAGGAGGCGGACGCTCTCGTCGGCCAGACCCTCCGCCTTGCCGAAGTCGCGGCGCAGCAAATCGTCCACGGCCCGGACCAGGAAGTCCACGACGGGGTCGGGCGTGTAGTAGACGCCCGCCCGTTCGCGCAGGCCGGGGTCGTAAGCGCTCAGGAACGTCTCGTAGAAGTAGATCAGCGGATCGGCGATACCGGCGGGGTGCTTGGTCGCCGCCTCCTTGTCCGCCGCGTCCAAATCCGAGCAGATGCCGTCCACGATCCAGTGGAAATCTTCCGGGAGATCGTCCCCGCCGCCGAACTGAAGCAGGACGCGGATGGGCGGCACGGCGCGGGGAATGGCGCGGAGGGCGGTGGGACGGTCGAAGGGCGTCTTGTCCGTGTTCAGCCACGCCAGAAATAGGCCGTAAGTGAAGGTCTGCGCGTAGACATCGGCAAATTTTTCCGCCGTGATGCCGTCATACAGGGTCACTTTGTAGAGGTTCCAGAGCGGGTGCAGAGGCGAGTCGTCATGCGAGAGCAGGGCATCGGCGGCAACACGCAGGAAGCGGGCGCGGCGGGCGAGTTGCCGGGCAATGGCTTCGGGGGTTGCGGCGGCGGGCGTGGAAGCCTCTAGGAAAGTTTCCAGAAGCGTTTGCAAGGCGTCTAAGGCCGCATCGGAGACAGTGATTTTGCCCTGTTCGGGCGGCTCCGGCAGCAGCGCCGCCGCGACTTCCTGACCGCCCAGGAACAGCCGGAACTCCGTGTGGTTGGTGAGCAGGAAGTTATGCAGGTTCTCGCGGAACCGCTTGTTCTGCTCCTTCGCGCTCCCCTTGAGTTGCGCGAGAGGCGTCCCCAGCGCCTCCGCCTCCACGTAGCCGATGACTTTGAGGCCGTGCGTCACCTCATAGTCGGGCCGCCCGAACGTGATCTTCTTCGCCTCCCCGGTGAACGAAGCCGTTTTGCCCAGTGCCTCCGCCGCCCCGCGCAGGAACTTCCCTAGGAAGTCACGATATGAAAGCTCGTCCGTGCTGTTGGACTGTGCGCGCTGGTTGCGGATTTCCGCGAGGTAAGTGACGCTAATCGAGTGAAGTGGGTGCATGGTGTTTTTTCCTGGGTGCTACGTTATATTACAAGCAAATTCAGGTGCCGTCAAGGCTGGAGATCGGACAACAGAAGGCACCTGAAGTGAGGCGGCAACTATTCAGCCCACGTCTGGGTAAGAAGCTCCCATGTCTGACGCGCCCCCGCCGTTCGTCGGCTTCGACCCTGCCTTGATCTCCCCGCGCGAATCCTATAAGCTTCTGACCAGCGGCGTCGCGCCCCGGCCCATTGCTCTGGTATCGACCGTGTCCGAGAGCGGTCAGCCGAACATTGCGCCGTTCTCGTTCTTCATGGCCGGCGGCTACCACCCGCCCTCGCTTGCTTTCGCACCGGCGGCGGGGCGGGACGGCCAGCCCAAGGACACCCTGCGGAACATCCGCGAAACCGGCGAGTTCACCGTCAACGTCGTCTCCTACGCCTTGCGCGAGCCGATGAACCTGGCCTCGTCCTCGCTCGGTCCGGGCGAGAGCGAGTGGGATCTGGCCGGGCTGACCCCTACCCCTGCCATCCGAGTCCGCCCGGCCCGCGCCGAAGAAAGCCTGATGGCGATGGAGTGCCGCCTGCACCAGATCGTCAAGCACGGCGACGGCCCCGAGGCCGCGCACTACGTCATCGGCGAGGTGGTCTACTTCCATGTCGCAACGTCCCTGATCGGGGAGGGCGGCGAGATCGACCCGGCGCGCTTGGATTCCGTCGCACGCTTGGGCGGCGACTGGTACGCGCGGGTGGGCGGCGACGCCCTGTTCACGATGACGCGCCCCGGCTGACGGACGTGGCCAGGCGGGCAGGCGGGGGAACCGGCGTCAAGGGCGGCGTGTTGCCGCGTTGACACAAGGGTCGGCGGACACAAGGAGATCACAACCATGGCGGAAGAAAAGAAAGTCGCCCTGATCACGGGCGCGAACAAGGGCATCGGGCTGGAGATCGCCCGGCAACTGGGCAGGCAGGGCATCACGGTCGTCCTCGGGTCGCGGGACACGGCCAAGGGGCAGGCGGCGGCGGATGCGCTGACGGGCGAGGGCATTGACGCCCACACGGTCAAGCTGGAAGTGACGGACGCGGACGATGTCGCTGCCCTTCCGGCCTTCTTCGCGGATAAGTTTGGACGCCTGGATATTCTGGTCAACAACGCCGGCGTCCTACTGGAATATGAAGGCGTCACCCCGGACCAATTCCAAGGTGCCAGTTCCATGATTGTCACCCCCGATACGCTGCGCCGCACCTACGACGCCAACGTCATCGCCCCCTACTTCCTGACCGAGGCGCTGCTGCCGCTCCTCAAAGCCGCCCCCGCCGCGCGCGTCGTCCACCAGTCCAGCATCCTCGGCTCGCTCACGATCAACGGGTCGGGCCAGACTCCGATGGAGTACATGCTGCCCGCCTACAACTCCTCCAAAGCCGCGCTGAACATGCTGGCCGTGATCCAGGCCGCGCGACTCAAAGACACGCCGGTCAAGGTCAACATCGCCCACCCCGGCTCGGTCAAGACCGACATGAACCCCGGCGGCGACCTGAGCCTGGAGGAAGGCGCGAAGACGGCGGTGACGCTCGCCACCCTGCCCGACGACGGCCCCATCGGCGGCTACTTCCACCTGGGCGAAATTCTGCCCTGGTAGGTCTCTGGAACAATCCCGCCCCTCGCGGGAGAAAGCAAGCGCCCATGAAAGCCATTCAAGTTTCGCGCTCCGGCGGCCCGGAAGTGCTCCAACTTATTGATCAGCCGACCCCAATGCCCGGTCCGGGCCAGATCGTGATCGAAGTCAAGGCGGCGGGGATCAACTTCGCGGACCTGATCGCGCGCGAAGGGCACTACCCGCCCGCGCCGCCGCCCCCGTTCGTGCTCGGCTACGAGGCCGCCGGGGTCGTTTCCGCCGTCGGCGAGGGCGTCACGGGCTGGACGCCGGGCGACCGCGCTCTGGCACCGACATCTCATAACTGCACCAACGGCTACGCCGAATACGCCGCCGTGGATGCCCAGGAGTCCGCGCGCCTGCCCGACTCGGTCGGCTTCGCCGAGGCCACCGCCCTGCTGATTCAGGGCCTGACCGCCCACGGCCTGCTGACCATTGCCGTGCCCGAGATCAAAGGCAAGAGCGTCCTGATTAGCGCCGCCGCCGGCGGTGTCGGCTCACTGCTCGTCCAGATGGCGAAGCTGCTGGGCGCGGGGACCGTCATCGGCCTGGCGTCCACGGACGAGAAGCGGGCTGAGGTTCAAAGACTGGGCGCGGACGCCGCCATCGACTACACCCAGGACGGCTGGCCCGAGCAGGTAAAAGCCGCCACGGGCGGGGCGAGTGTGGACATCTATCTGGACGCCTCGGGCGACAGCCGGGGCGGCCTGAAGCCGCTGGCCAAGGGCGGCTATTGGATCGTCTACGGCGCGCAGTCGCAGTCGGAGACGGCCCTGACGGGGGCGGACCTGATGGGGATGGTCTTCGGCGTGCAGACGATACGCGGCTGGAATTTAAACGAAGCGCCGCCCGAAACGGTCGGCGCGGCCCTGAGCCAGCTCATCGCCTGGGTGGCGGACGGCCGCCTCTCCATCATCGCCCGCGACCGGTTCCCGCTGGCGCAGGCTGCGGAAGCGCACCGAGCGATAGAGTCCCGCCGCACGACGGGGAAGGTCGTGCTGGAGCCGTAAGGAGTCAGGAGCGGTCCAAGCGGCTGAAGACGGTGATGCTGCATAAATCTTGACCATGCCTTGAAAGGCACGGCTAATCGGCCTTCGGCCAGGAAGTACCGCTTCTGCACTGGCAGACCCGGAGGGCGCGGGACTGGGAAAAGCCCTTTTACCCCCGCGAAGCGGTGGATTTCCGGCGTCCGCGCCGATTAGCCGTGCGCTTCAGCGCATGGTCAAGATTTATGCAACAACGCCGTCTTCAACCACTCGGGGGGGCCTGTGCGTCCCGTCCCTTAGAAAGACAAACGATGTGAGCAGAGTCTGGTTCATTACGGGCAGTTCGACAGGGCTGGGCCGGTCCCTGGTCACAACCGCCCTGGCGGCGGGGGAGCGGGTCGCGGCGACGGCACGGCGGCCGGAGCAGCTAGACGATCTGGCAGCCCAGTGCCCGGACGCCCTGCGGGCGTTCGCGCTGGACGTCACCGACGGGGCACAGGTGCGGGCCGTGGTCGGGGAGGCCGCACACACTTTCGGGCGGCTGGACGTGGTCGTCAATAACGCCGGGTATGGGCTGATCGGGGCGCTGGAGGAGTCGGATGACAGCCAGATCGCCCGCAACGTGGAGACCAACCTAATCGGCCCGATCCACGTCATGCAGGCCGCGCTGCCTCTCCTGCGGGCGCAGAAGTCCGGGCACATCGTCAACGTGTCGGCCGTGGCCGCGTTCAGCAACCACCCCGGCTTCTCGGTCTACGGTGGGGCGAAGGCGGGCTTGGACGCCGTGTCGGATGCCCTGCGCGATGAGACCCGGCCGCTGGGCATCAAAGTCACGGTCGTCGTTCCCGGCCCGTTCCGCACGGACTTCATCGGCCGGTCTCTGGAGCGAGCTTCGGCGCATTTGGAAGACTACGACAAGACCAGCGGCAAGTTCGGGGCATATCTGGAGAAGATCAACGGGGCGCAGCCAGGGGACCCCGACCGAGCGGCTCAAGCCATCGTGCAGATGGTGCAGGAGGGCAAAGCGCCGTCGCGGCTGTTTCTGGGTAAGTTCGCGATGGACAGCGCGCGCAAAAAGATGGCGGCTCTGGAGCGCGACATCGCCGAGTGGCAGGACGTGTCGCTGGGCACGGATTACTGACAGTCATGACGCACGAACAAGGGAGGTCACTATGAGGGTTTGGTTCATTACGGGTACGTCCACGGGCTTCGGGCGCGAACTCGCCGAGGCCGCGCTGGCGGCAGGGCATCAAGTCGCGGCGACCGCCCGCAAGCCCGAGGCGCTGTCGGCCCTGGCCGAGAAGTACGGCGACGCCGTCCTGCCCTTGCGTCTGGACGTCACCGACGCGGACAGCGTTCAGCAGGCGGTCAAGGCGGCACGGGCAAAGTTCGGGCGTATCGACGTCCTGGTCAACAACGCCGGCTTCGGCATGGTCGGTTCGGTCGAGGAGACGAGCGACCAAGAATTGCGGCGCATCTTCGACACCAACTTCTTCGGAGCGCTGGCCGTCACCCGCGCCGTCCTGCCAACCCTGCGGGCGCAGGGGGGTGGGCGCATCCTGAACGTGACCAGCATCGGCGGCATGAGCGCCCTTTATCCCGGCTTCGGGGCCTACTGCGCCACCAAGTTCGCCTTGGAGGCCGAAAGTGAGGCGCTGTCGCTGGAACTCAAGCCGTTCGGCGTCCACGTCACCATCGTGGAGCCGGGCGCGTTCCGCACCGAGTTCGGCGGCGCGGCCAACGCCCGCCCGTCCGCGCCGCTCGACGCCTACCGGGAGCAGACCGGGGCGGTCTCGGCGTGGATGGAGGGCATCAGCGGCAAACAGCCGGGCGACCCCAAGAAGGCCGCCGAGGCGATGCTTCAGGTCGCCGAAGCGGACGACCCGCCGCTGCGCCTGCTGCTGGGCGAGGATGCCTTGGGGGCAGCACGGCGGAAGCTGGACATCTTGAAGGCCGACTTCGACGCCTGGGAGGCGGTCACTCTGGGCACGAACTTCCCCGGCGCGGTCGTCGGGACTATCGGCGGCTAACGGAGGCTCGCAATGAACGTCGGCATTATCGGGACGGGCAACATGGGGCGGACGCTGGGCGTCCTGTTCTCCTTCGTCGGCCACCACGTCTTTTTTGGGGCGCGAGACTTGGCGAAAGCCCAGGCGGCGGCGGGTCTGGCCGGCGAAGGCGCACGAGCGGGCACGAATGATGAGGCGGCGAAGTTCGGGGACGTGCTGGTCTACGGCCTGCGCGGCGTCGCGCCCGCCGATGTCCTGTCCGACCTGTCGGCGCTGGATGGCAAGGTCCTCGTTGACATGAACAACGGGCCGGTGCCGGAGGATCTGGACTTCCCGCCCCTCGCCAAATCGCTGGCCGAGGCGCTTCAAGAGCAGATTCCGAGTGCCCGCGTCGTCAAGGCGTTTAACACAGTAGCGCAGGAGACGTTCGAGCACGCCCCGAACCCGCTGCGCGAGTTCGGCGTCTCGGCCTTCGTCGCGGGCGATGACGAGGACGCCCGGCGGATCGTGCTGGATCTGGCGCGGGAGATCGGCTTTTCGCCCATAGACTGCGGCCCGCTGCTTGCCGCCCGTCAGTTGGAAGGGGCCGCCGACCTCATCCGAATGCTGATGGGGCGCGGCCTGGGGCCGATGGCGACGCTCAACGTCCAGGTCCTGCCCCCGCCCGCGCATACTCGGCTGGGCGGTCGGCAGGAGTCTCATCTCGGTTAGCTCGGTTAGGGGGTGCCTATGAAAGTCTATCAGTTTACGCAGTTCGGCGGCCCGGAGGGGCTGACGCTGGCTGACCTGCCGGAGCCGACGCCGGGGCCGGGGCAGGTGTTGATTCGAGTCCGTGCCGTCTCGCTCAACTACCGGGACCTGCTGGTGGCGCGGGGGCAGTACGCGGGCAAGCTGCCGGCGGGGCTGACCCCCCTGTCCGACGGCGCGGGCGAGGTCGTCGCCGTGGGCGCGGGCGTCTCGCGCGTCAAGACCGGGGACCGGGTGGCGGGCATCTTCTTCCAGGCATGGCTCGACGGCGGCATCAAGGCCGCTTACCACGGGTCCGCCCTGGGCGGGGCCGTCAACGGGATGCTGGCCGAGCACGTCACGCTCTCGGAAGAGGGCGTGGTCAAGCTGCCCGACTACCTGACTTATGAAGAGGCCGCGACGCTGCCCTGCGCCGCCGTGACCGCGTGGGACGGGCTGGTCGAACAGGGGCGTCTGGCGGCGGGCGAGACCGTGCTTCTGCTGGGCACGGGCGGCGTCTCGCTCTTCGCCTTGCAGATCGCCAAGATGCACGGCGCGCGCGTCATCATCACGTCGTCGTCCGATGAGAAGCTGGAACGTGCGAAGTCGCTGGGGGCAGATGAGGTCGTCAACTACAAGACGACGCCGGACTGGGACCGCGCCGTGTGGGCGCTGACGGGCAAGCAGGGCGTGGACCACGTGGTCGAGGTCGGCGGGGCGGGGACGCTGGAAAAGTCGCTCCAGTCCACGCGCTACGGCGGGCACGTCGCACTGACCGGCGTTCTGACCGGCCTTGCGCCGCAGGTCTCGCCGCTGGCGATCCTGTGGAAGAGCCTGCGCGTCAGCGGCATCTACGTCGGCTCGCGCGCGATGTTCGAGCGCCTGCTGTCCGCCATGGCGGTCAGCGAGACGCACCCGGTCATCGACCGCGTCTTTGGGTTCGGCGAGGCGCGGGCGGCTTACGAGTACATGGAGACGGGTCAGCACTTCGGCAAGGTCGTGATCAAGGTGGGCGGGTAGTATCAGAGCGGTGTTTCAATCCGGCACGGGCGAAGAAACCGACGGGGCATCAGCAGGGAGGATATGACCACTATGGGGATGGAAAAAACTCACCGACGAAGCGGCGCTGTTTTGTGCCTCGCCTTGGCCCTGACGTCTTTGGGAGGTGCGGCCAGGGCCGCATCGCTCGTCAGCGCGCCGTTCGGTCGGACGGCGGGCGGCAAAGCCGTCACCCGGTACACCCTGACCGCCACCGGCGGCGTCCGCGTCTCGTTCATCAGCTACGGCGGCATCGTCACCGACGTCACCGCGCCGGACCGGCGGGGCCGTCCCGCGCACATCGTGCTCGGCTTCCCGACGCTGCGCGAGTACGAAACCAAGAGCGCGGACGGTGAGCTTTACTTCGGCGCGATCCTCGGACGCACTTCCAACTGGCTGAACCGGGGCCGGTTCCGCTTGGACGGGCACACGTACCAGGTCACGCTCTCCGATCCGCCGAACACGACCCACGGCGGCAAGAAGGGGTTCGACAAGCGGCTATGGGACGTGCGGACGCTCGCCGCTTCCGGGCCTGCTCGACTGGGAAGCCGATACTTCGCGTCGGCATCGCGCCGAACGGCGCTCCTGCCGCCGCAAGAGTAAGCCACACCCGCCGCATGGCGCAACCGCTTGATCTGAAGGAGAGCCGCAAATGAACACACGCAACTTGGGCGACGGCCTGACCGTCTCGGAACTCGGGCTGGGCTGCATGGGCATGACCTTCATCTACGGCAAGGCCACCGACGAAGACCCCATCGCCGTCATCCACCGCTCCCTGGACCTGGGGATGACCTTCTTGGACACCGCCGAGGTCTACGGCCCCTACGCCAACGAGGAACTGGTCGGCAGGGCGCTGAAGGGCCGGCGCGAGCAGGCCGTTGTCGCCACCAAGTTCGGATTCAAGATCGAAGGCGGCGCGAGGGCGGGCGTGGACGGCTCGCCTGGGAACGTCCGCCGCGCCTGCGACGCCTCGCTCCAGCGGCTGGGCATCGACACGATTGACCTGTTCTACCAGCACCGCCGGGACCGCTCGGTCCCCATCGAGGACACGGTCGGCGCGATGGCAGAACTTGTGGCTGAGGGCAAAGTCAAGCACCTGGGGCTGTCCGAGGTCGGGGCCGAGACGCTGCGCCGCGCCCACGCCGTTCACCCCATCGCCGCCCTGCAAAGCGAGTATTCGCTCTGGGAGCGCGGCATCGAGGTCGAGATTCTGCCCGCCCTGCGTCAGCTCGGCATCGGCCTGGTCCCGTACAGCCCGCTCGGGCGCGGCTTCCTGACCGGCGAGATCAAGTCCTACGAGGACCTCCCCGAGGACGACTACCGGCGCAACGACCCGCGCTACCAGGGCGAGAACTTCGGCAAGAACATGGAGCTTGTCGCCCAGGTGAAGTCGATCGCCGCCGCACACGGGGCGGCCCCCGGCCAGGTCGCGCTGGCCTGGCTGCTCGCGCAGGGCGGCGACGTCGTGCCCATCCCCGGCACCAAGCGCATCAAGTATTTGGAAGAGAACGCCGGCGCGGCGGGGTTGACACTGACGCCCGCCGAGGCGACGCGGCTGGGCGAGCTGGCCGCCGCCACCGCCGGCCCGCGCTACGGCGAGCGCGGGATGCAGATGGTCGAGCGGTGAGCGCGCCGGGGTGTTGACGGGATGTTGATGGGTTGAGCGCCCCGATGCCAATTTTCACCCGAATTTCATCTCGCCGTGTCACACTTACCCCATGAAGATACTGCTGGTGGAAGACGAGCCGGGCATCGCACGCCTGATCTGCCGGGGGCTGGAGGGCGCGGGCTACACGGTCGAGACGGCCACGGACGGCGCGCGCGGGCTGGCCCTGGCCCGCGAGAACGTCTACGGCCTGCTGATTCTGGACCTGATGCTGCCGCGCGTGGACGGCCTGCGCGTCTGCGAGGAGCTGCGCGAGGATGCCAGCCGCGTCCCGATCCTGATGCTCACCGCCCGTGACGCGACCGAGGACCGGGTACGGGGGCTGGATGCGGGCGCGGACGACTACCTGCCCAAGCCGTTCGCCTTCCCCGAGCTGCTGGCCCGTGTCCGCGCCCTGCTGCGCCGCGACAAGGTCCACCGCACCCGCGTCCTGCGCGTGGCGGATCTGGTCATCGACACCGCCCAGCGGCGCGTCACGCGGGCCGGGCGGGAGATCGGCCTGAGCCACCGGGAGTACGAGCTGCTGGAGGCGCTGGCCGGGCACGAGGGCCAGGTGCTCACGCGCGAGGCCATCCAAGAGCGGGTCTGGATGGACGACGACTCGTACTCCAATACGGTAGACGTCTACATCGGCCTGCTCCGCAAGAAGATCGACGCGGACGGTGCGCCCAAGCTGATCCAGACCGTCCGAGGGCAGGGCTACACCCTGCGTGTGCCGGAGGACGCGGCGTGAGGCGCTCCCTGCGGACGCAGCTTGTCTTTTGGAACATCTGCGCCCTGGCCTTGCTGCTCGGGGCGCTGGGCCTGGTCGTCCGCTACACCGTGGCATCCACCATCGTGGCCTCGGTGAATCGGGATCTAGACCACCGCACCCGCCACTTCGGTGAAGACAGCCCCCCGCCGCCCCCGCCCGGCCCGAACGGGCCAGACGGACGCAGCGCTCCACTGAGGCACCGCCGGTTCGGGCGGGGCGACGGCGACCTGGGCCGCCCGCGCCTGTTCGGACTGGCCGGAGACGCGAGCGGCCCGTTCGGACGCGAGACCCCCTGGGATTTGGACGCCCTCGCCCAGTCGCGGGCGGGCCGGACGGTCTACGCCAATGTCATGTTCGGCGGGGCACCCTACCGGATCATCTCCCGCCCCTTCCCGGCCCGCGGGCCGCGCCGCGGGGTGGTGCAGGCGGCCTATCCGCTGTCCGACATCCGCCGGGCGCTGGCCGGCATGGACCGCGCCCTGCTCCTGCTGATTCCGCTGGCCCTCCTGGGCGCGGGCGTGGCGGGGGCGTGGCTGACGGGCCGGGTGCTGGCCCGCGTCCGCCGCCTGACAGTGGCGGCGGGGCAGATCGGCGCGCAGGATCTGTCGCGGCGGCTGCCGGTGGGCGGCGGGGACGAGTTCTCGGAGCTTGCCGCCACGTTCAACGGCCTGCTCGGACGCCTGGAGGACGCCTTCGGACGACAGGCGCGGCTGATGGCGCAGCAGCGCCGGTTCACCGGGGACGCCTCCCACGAGCTGAAGACGCCGCTGACCATTATCCAGGGCAACGCCGGCCTGGCGCTCGGCGAGCCGCAGACGGAGACCCAGTACCGCTCCATGCTGGGGGAGATCGATGCGGCGGCGGGGACGATGGCCCGCCTGGTCGGGGACCTGCTGCTGCTGGCGCGTTCGGACGACGGGCACCTGGGGCGGACCCGGATCGAACTGCTGGTGCGGGAAGTGCTGGAACAGGCCGCCGCGCGCGGGTCGCGCTCGTCCGGGCCGCCGATACGACTTGACATCCCCGACCCGTCCCTGAGTCTTGCGGGCGGCGAGGACGAGTTGGTACGGCTGTTCGCGAACCTGCTGGACAACGCCGCCCGCCACACCCCACCTGACGGCTGCATCACGGTCTCGGCCCGCCGCGAGGGAGACGCGGTCGTCATTGTCGTGGCCGATACGGGCGAAGGCATCGCCGCCCACCACCTGCCGCACCTGGGCGAGCGGTTTTACCGGGTGGACGAGTCGCGTACCCGCGCGGACGGCGGCACGGGCCTGGGCCTGTCCATCTGCCGGGGCGTTGTGGAGGCGCACGGGGGGGAGATGGTCTTTGAGAGTGTATTGGGGCAGGGCACGACTGTCCGCGTGACGCTCCCGCTGGCTGCGCCCGCGACGGGCGAGTAGAGGGCGAACACGGTGAATGGCAAAAGAGGGCGAACACAAGGTTCGCCCCTACGGAGACAGACAGATCGCATCAACGTGTAGGGGCAAACCTTGTGTTCGCCCTTCATCCCCTTGTGTTCGCCCTTATGCCGTCACCGCCAGATGCACGACCGTCAGCGCCCCGCCGCTCATTTCGGCCGCGCGCTCGGCGACGTACGGGCGATGGCACTCCCGAAAGTCTGCCTCGTAGCACAGCAGGCAGCACCGCTCATTCTCCGCCCGCGTCACCAAGTCGGCCACGGCCCCGTCCTGCGTCGCCAGATACGCCAGAAACCCGTCCCGGAACGCCGCCGCGTCGCCGTCGATCTTGCGCCGGTAGCGGACATCACGGGGCGTACCCAGGGCGCGGATGTGGGCGTACTGCATCCCGAGACTGTTTGCCGCCAGCCCCAGCGCCGTTTTGGACAGGCCGGGCTTGCGGCTCTGCGGCAACTGGCGGATGTCCAGCAGGGTTTGGACGTCGTGAAACAGCAGCGTCTGGAGCAAGGCAGCCTGGCTGACTCCCTCATAGCCGATGGTGTATAAGTCGGGCATGGGTCCGGTATCGCCCTGAAGAAAGCCTAGTACGTCGAGAACTGGTAGACCGTGGTCTGGTGGTACGCCTGCCCCGGCTTCAGCTCCGTCGTCGGGAAGCGCGGGTGGTTGGGCGAGTCCGGGAAGTGCTGGGCTTCGAGGCAGAACGCGCCCCGGCGGGCGTAGACCTTGCCGCCCTTGCCGCGCAGCTTGCCGTCGAGGAAGTTCGCGGTGTAGAGCTGGACGCCAGGCTCGGTCGTGTACTCGGTCAGGACGCGGCCCGAGCGGGGCGAGTAGGCGCGGGCGGACACGCGCAGGCCGTGCCCCCGCAGGACGAAGTTGTGGTCGTAGCCGTGGCCGATTCGGAGCTGGGCGTCGGGCCGGTCGATCCGCTCGCCGATGGCGTGAACGCGGCGGAAGTCGAACGGCGTCCCCGCGACGGGGCGGATCGCGCCGGTCGGGATCTGCGTGGCGTCCACGGGCGTGAACCCATCGGCATTGACCTGGAGCCGGGTGTCCAAAACCGTGCCGCTGCCCGCGCCCGCGAGGTTGAAGTAGGAGTGGTTGGTCAGGTTCAAGACGGTGTCTTTGTCCGTGACAGCGGTGTAGGCGATCCGCAGGGCGTCGTCGTCGGTCCAGGTGTAGACGACGCGGACGGCCAGGTCGCCGGGGTAGCCCTCCTCGCCGCCGGGGCTGGTGTACCGGAGGGCCAGGCCGACGCCGCCCCGTGGGCGCAGGGGCGTCGCCGCCCAGACCTTCTTGTCGAAGCCGACTTTGCCGCCGTGCAGGCTGTTCGGGCCGTTGTTGACGAAGAGCTTATGCGTCTCGCCGTCCAGCGTGAACCGGCCCCGCGCGATCCGGTTGGCGTAGCGCCCGACCAGTGCGCCGAAGTAGGGGCTGTCTTTCTCGTAGCGGCCCAGGCTGTCGAACCCGAGCACGACGTCGCCGAGCCGGCCCGCCCGGTCAGGGACCTTGATCGAGGTCACGACCCCGCCATAATTGGTGATCTGGACCGACGCGCCGCGCGCATTGGTCAGCGTGTATAGGAAGACGGATTTGCCGTCCTTCTGTCCGAACGGCCTACGGGAGATGCTGTCCGCGGACGCCGAGGCGGCGAGGGGGATCAGGGCGCGGGCAAGGGCGAGCGGGTATGCGCGGGGATGGGTGATCAAGCGGTGTCCTCCTGGGGATGGCCCATCTGGGAGCCAGACTGCCGCCATGATACCACAGCCGCGCGCTTATGGCAAACGGAACGCCGTGCCTTGCGTTACCTAGCGGGCGGGGCGGCGGGAACCGTCGCCCGGTCGAAGGCGGCCCGGTCGGCGTTGGTCCACAGGCCCAGATGCCACCGCCAGTTGTCCAGCAGCGCGGGCGGGGCCGGGGCGGACAGCGCGGCGCGGTAGGCCAGGGCGCGCGCCCGCATCTGCGCCGCCTCGCCGCCGACGTGCCCCTGCGCGTCATCTGCGGCGGCCCACAAAGCGCGTGCCGCCGTCAGCGTTTCCGGCTCGCCGGGGGCCGGGGCGGGGATGGCGGGCGCACTGTAGGAGGCCAGGGCAGTGGCGGTCGCCGCCGGGTCATTAACCGCCTGGGTGGGCTGGGAGTGCAGGGCGATGGGGAGCAGCACCGTCTGAGCACCGCGCTTCGCCTGGATCAGGAACGGCTTGCCGAGGGACTGCGACCGGACGATGGCGATCAACCCCTCCGGGCTGGTCAAGGGGGTGTGGCCCGCCTCCGTCAGCAGGTCGCCCGGCTGGATGCCGCCCTCGGCGGCGGGCGAGTCGGCGACGACGGACAGGATGAGCAGCCCCTTCGGCTGGTCCGGGGTGCCGGGGGTTGAAGAAACGGTGGCCCCGAGGTACGGCACCTCCAGGGGAACATTGGTCGGTGCGAGAGCAGTGTCGGACGGCCCCGCAAGCCGGTCCAGGAAGACGCCCTGAACCTTGGTGCAGTAGCTGTACGCGCGCCCGATCTTCATCTGGAAGGTGGCCGGGCCTTGCACGAGGAAGTTCTTGTAGACGCCGCCGTAGAACTCGGCCACGCGCGCCCGCGCCAGGGCCGGGGCGCGGTCGGCGGCCTCGCGCGTGGGCGCGTCGGCCTTCAGCTCCAGAAAGTAGTCCCGCCAGCGGTAGTTGTTGACGTGGCCGTCGTTGTTGACGAAGTAGAACGACGCGCGGTGTGTCCCAGAGGGGACGCGGAGGGTGATCCACAGGTCCGGCCCCTCCCAGGTCGGCGAGTAGCGGCTCCCGTCCCAGCTCCCGTCGTTCGCCTCGGCGTCGCGCCGGTGCCCCAGCCGGGGCGAGAACGGGAAGCGGAGGTCCGGCGCGTTCAAGGCGGCGATGAAGGTGTAAGGCCCGGCGGGCGGCTTGGAGTGCGGGCCGACGGAGTCATCCACGCCGTACCCGGCCTGCCCGTCGGACGCCTCGTAGTAGGTCGGGCCGGTGCCGTACAGCCGGACGCATTGGTTCCCGTAGCGGCCTACCCAGTCTCCCTGCGTCACCCAGTCGTCGCCCAGAAACGCCGCGCCGCCCGGCTTCAAGGCCGGGGCGGCGGCGGACAGCGAGGCGGTCAGCGCGTGCATCTCGGCCACGGTGGGGGGCCGGGCCGGGGTAGGCATCGGCGCGGGGGCCGGGGCGCTTCGGATCGCCCACGGGGCGGCGGCAGGGTCGGGCGTGATAAATGCCATGCCGCCGCCGTAGCCGCCGACCAGGGCCTGCGGCCCGGCCCCGACCAGCAGGGCCGAGACGTCATCCATGCGCGCCGGGAGCGGGGCGGGCAGGGGGGTGGGTCGGGCCGCGACGGGGTCGAACACTTCCAGGCTCTTGGTGCGGTGCCCGATCCAGAGCCGCCCCGCCGCATCCTCGGCTAATGTCGTGATCCAATCCTCGGCTAATGTCGGCCTGTCGGGGGGCAGGAAGTCACTCGACGGGGGCCGGGTGGCCCCGCGCGCCTTGTCCAGCCACTCCGAGCCGCGCAGGTAGGTCCACGACTTGCCGCCGTCCGACGACCCGGCCAGGCCGCTGGGCGTCCCGGCGTAGACGGTGCCGCCGCGCGTGACCAGCAGGGCGTTGATCCGGCAGGAGGGGAGGCCGCCGCCCGCAGGGGCCGGCGACGGGGTGGGCGGGCCGAGGACGTGCCGCCAGGCCGCAAAGTCGTCGGCGGGCGACCCGACGGCGACCGTCTCGCACTGCGTCCCGACGTACAGCGTCCCGTCCCCAGCGAACGCCAGCGCCTCGGCCTGATCCGCGGGCAGGCCGTCCGCGCGGGTGTAAGAGCGCCAAGTGTCGCCGCTCTGGGAGTAGCGGGCAAGCCCGGCCTCGGTGGCGATCCACACATCGCCGTCTTTGGGAGAAACGGCGAGGGCGAAGACGTGCTGCCCCAGCGGCCCCGTCGTCGCGTCATACGTCTTCCAGGCCGTGCCATTAAAGACCGAGACGCCCCGGCGCGGGTGGCCCACCCAGACGCGGCCCTTGGGGTCGCAGGCCAGGGCCGTCACCGAATCCTCGCCCAGCCCGTCGGCCACGCGGTAGCGCCGCCAGCCCTTTTCGGGGGCCGACGGGTCGGCCTCCCACACGCCCTTGTCCTCGGTGCCGACCCAGACCCGCCCCTGCGCGTCCGCCATCAGGCAGCGGACCAGCTTGCTCTGGTCCACCATGCTCCACAGCGGCAGATCGGCCCGACTACGGGAAGCGAGAAGAAGGGACGAAAAGAGGAGAAGGGGGAGCAGGAGCCAAGGGCGCATCGGGGTGTCCTTTCAGCGAACATCGTACCACGATTCGATCACGGTGATGCCGGAAGCGTGGGGCCGGGCCGAAGCCGCCGCACCGCGATAGACCGCCCTGAAATCCAAAAGGGCGCCCGTGCGCTCCAGGTGTAGCACTTGACCCTTGAGTTCCAGCCGGACGCCGCCTCTCCGAGCACGGCGCGCGAGCCGCGCGAAGATCGGGGCACCGCCGGGGCCACAGACGTTGGCGGCGTCCAGGCTCCCCAGGAAGAGGCCGCCCGGCGCAAGCTGGGCGTAGGCGTTTTGCAGAAACGCCAGCTTGTCTCCCAAATAGTGCAGGCCGTGGACGCAGGTGATCAGATCGGCGCGGGCGCCCAGACTATAGGCCACAGCGTCCGCCTGGACAAATTGGACTCGCGGTGGCAGGGGCGAAACGAACATCCCGGCGAGGTCGGCCCCGACCAGCCGGACCTTGCTCCCCCACCCCGCCGCGTCGATCTGTCTGCCCGCCTCCGCCAGCGCCCGGCCTTGCCCGCAGCAGGCGTCGTACCACAGAGCCTCGCCCCGCGCCTCGGCACGCGCGGCCAGAAACGGCAGGGGGGCGAAGCGCAGATCGCGCTCGTAGGAGTTGACGCCGGACAGCCCGCGCCCCCGGTTCATCGTGGCGTTGGCGACGAGTGGGGAGGCCAGCAGTTCGTCCGCGTCAAGCATCGGCTCGGCCATGAGTAAGTCGGAGTGGGCCTAGAGGGATTCGAACCCCCAACCTACCAGTTATGCCTCCCACTTCGGCTTTCGCCGCCCCTTTCGGGTTCGTGGGCTGGACTCTCTCTTCATCCCCCGTGTTTGGGAGGGGATGCCCTCCGTAGAGCCTCTACACCTTCGTCTCCTCTCGGGCGAGACGCTTGGCTCGGGATTACCATGCCCCTAGGACGGTGTTTAGGAGCGAAGGCTTCCCCGAATTTGAAGGGTGATCTGCCGGCGGATTACTCCGCCGGTCGCCCGTTGCAAATAACCATATCTATGTCACAGTGCAGTTATGATTGCTATTCATATCTGTATTGTCTGTGCTTCTCCACTTACTGGTAGGCAGACCATGTTTTGTTCTACTGCCTGTAAGAATAGGAAGCACCAGAGTTATCAAGCCCAGCAAGACAGAGGCGTAGAGAGGAAAGCTCAACTCGTTCGAAGCAAGGGCGGAGCCTGCTCCCTCTGCGGCTACAAGAAAAACTCTGCCGCATTTCACTTCTATCACACAGACTCAGAGCAGAAGTCGTTCAAGCTAGACATACGTTCATTATCTAACCGAACGTGGGCTTCCGTACTGAAAGAAGCGGATAAATGCTCCCTCGTCTGTGCTAACTGTCATGCCGAACTGCATAACCCACGTCTAGAGTTAGGTTATTCGCGTTAAGCCGGCAGCTCTAACCGTTGAGCTATAGGCCCTCAACGTCCCCATTATAGCATAACGCGGGATAACTTACCAGGCGCGCTTGGCCCAGCTCACCACGGCGTCGGCGACCGAGTGGGTCAGGCCGCCTAAGATCAGCCCGGCCAGGGCGCACATCGCCCACGTCGGGTGCAGACGGGTCCAGTCGGTCGTCAGGCCCCAGAAGCCGCCCAGGACGGCGTCATTATTCACCGGGATGCCCGCCCGGATCAGGCCCCAGAGCGCGCCGCGCATCACGGCCCAGAGCATGACCAGGAAGTAGGCGACCCGGAACAGCGGCCCGAAGCCGACGCCGTGCGACACCCAGGACCGGTGCGGGACCAGACGCTGGTAGGGCCACCACAGCCATCGCAGCGCCCCCCACCGCTTGTAGGCGAGGGAGTGCGTGTCCAGGTCGTCCGACAGCCAGAAGCCCGAAAATAAGTAGGCCATGAGGCCGACGGCCAGGCCCGCCATGGCCTGCGCGTCTTTCGCGGGGCTGAGGGCGTACCAGGCCGGGACGGCGAGGGCGGCGGTGATGACCGTCAGCTTGTCGTGTGTTTTACCGCTGGGCAAAAGCTGCCAACCTCTCGTCATCCCTCACTTCTCGGGGAACTCCTGCAACAGCCCCGCCGCGTTCTTCGCCGCCGGGGCGTCGCCGGACGCCGCGACCTGCTGCCACTGCCGCCGGCCCCCGGCCTTGTCGCCGGACTGGTACAGGGCCAGCCCGAGCACGGTGCGCGCATGAGCGTCCGCGCCGTCCAGGGCGACGGCCTGGCGGCAGGCGCGGAGGGCGTCGTCGAGACGGCCCTGCCCCAGGCGGACGCGGCCCAGGCCGGCGCAGGCGGCTTCGAGGTCCGGCTGCCGCCAGAGGGCGGCCTGGAACTCCGCCCCGGCCCCCTCGGAGTTCCCCGCCGCCAGCAGCAGCTCGGCCAGCCCCGCGTGGGCCGCCGCGTGGTCGGGGAACAGGCCCATCACGGCGCGGTACGAGGCCACCGACTGGGCGCGATTCGGCAGGTCGCGCAGCGCCCGCGCCATGTCCAGAAACGCCTGTGCGCGGTCGGGCACGAGTTCGACCGCCCGACGATATTCGGCGACCGACTCCCCGGAGCGGCCCATGCGGTCCCAGACGAACCCGAGGTTCGCGTGGGCGGCGGCCAGGCGCGGGCCGAGCTGGGCGGCGCGGGCAAACTCGTGGGCCGCTTCGGGGAGGCGGCCTTCCGCCGCCAGCGCGCTGCCGAGGTTGAGGTGGGTGCCGGGGTCGTCCTTGGCGAACCGGACGGCGGCGCGGAACTCCACCTCGGCCTCGCGCCACCGCCCCCCGTCCGCGAGCAGCGCCCCCAGGTTGAGGTGGGCCACCCAGTCCTCCGGGCCGGCCTTCAGCGCCTCCCGGTACTCCTTGAGGGCCGCTTCAGTTTGGCCGGCCCCGCTTAGGACCAGACCCAGATTGGTGTGTGCCAGGTCCGAGTCCGGGTCCAGGCGCACCGCACGCCGCAGCTCGGCCAGGGCCGGGGCGTCCTGGCCCGCGCGGTGCAGGGCCAGCCCCAGGTCGTTGCGGGCCATCGGATCATCGGGGGAAAAGCGCACCCGCTCGCGGGCCTGGGTGACGTCGGCACCTTCGGATGGTTTCGGATGCGCTGCCGGGGCGGCGGAAGCGGCAACAAGCGCCGTGGGAGCATCCGGGGGGTACTGGTCCAGCAGCCGCAGCGCGCTTTCCCGGACGGCGGCGTCCCGGCCCCGTCCTGCCGACTCCCACTCCGCCCGCGCGGCCACAGCCTGGCCGGTCTGGATCAAGGCCGTGCCGAGCAGCAGGCGGGTGCGGGCGTCGGCAGGGGCTAGTCGCGCGGCCTCGCGCAGCTCCCCGGCGGCTTCTTCGGGCCGCCCCTGCGCCAGCAATGCCTGGCCCAGGCCGCGGTGCGCGGGGGCCAGGCTCGGAACAAGCCGGATCGCCTCCCGGTAGTCCGGCACGGCCTCCGATAGTCCCCGCACGGCCTCAGCCTCCCCCCGGCGCTGGTGCGCGCCGGCCTGGAGCGGGCCGACGCGGGCGGCGAGGGCGGGTGCGAGACGGAGGGCGGCGTCGAACTGCGCCAGCGCCTCGGATTCGCGGTCCAGACGGTCCAGCGCGACGCCCTCGTTGGCGTGGGCCTTGCCGAAGGCGTCCCGCAGAGCCAGGGTGTCTTGGTCCGCCCGAAGCCGCCGGTCAGCGTCGCCCTTCGCCGCCTGGGCCGCATCCGCCGCCTGGTCGTCGTGCCTTTTCTGCGCGTCGAAGACCTGGTCCTGGAGGGTGACGCTCTGGGCGCTGAGGGCGTCGGCCTCGGACTGGAGGGCCGCAAAGTCCGGCTCCAGCCCGAGCGCCTTTTGGTACTCATCGGTGGCCTCCTTCCAGCGCCCCGACGCGGCCAGGGCATCGGCGGCGCGCGCGTGGCTCTGAAACCCGGCGGGGTCCGGCGCGGCGGCGGGCGGCGCGTCCGCCCCGGCGGCTCCGACCATGAACAGCGAGATCAACACAGCCGCGCCGCGCATGATGCCTACCTCCCGAACTTCCGGTCCAGGTCGCCGTTCGGCAGCTCGACGATGATGGGCCGCCCGTGGGGGCAGGTGTACGGGTTCTCGGAGTGCAGCAGATCGGCGACCAGGGCGTCCATCTCCTCGAACGAGAGCGGGTCGCCGGCCTTGACCGCCATCTTGCACGAGGCTGTGATCAAGACCTCTTCGGCGGGCAGGAGCAGCCGGCGCGAGACGGTCTTCTCGACCAGCTCCTCGACGATCTCGCGCAGGACTTCGGCGGCCCCGCCCTGGGCTTTCAAATGCTTCTGGGCGACCGACGCGGGGACCGAACGGACCACGAACGAGTCGCCGCCGAACGGCTCCAGGTCGAAGCCGGCCCGCCGCAGGTCGCCCAGGCGCTTCTCGACGACTAGGTACTCACGCTTGGAGAGTTCCAGCGTCCACGGCATCATCAGGCGCTGGGTGGGGACGCCCGCACCGGCCCCCTCCGCGCCCGCCAGCAGCTTCTCATACAGCACGCGCTCGTGGGCGATGTGCTGGTCGATCAGCACCAGGGCCTGGTCGGTCTGGGCGAGGATGTACATATTGCGAGTCTGGGCCAGGACGCGCAGCGAGGCGAGGTCGTGGCCCCGGTAGTCCGCGCCCGTCGCGGCGTCCTCGGAGGCCCCGCCCGGAACCTCACCCCGACCTAGAACCTCACCCCGGCCTTCTCCTTCGGAAGGAGAGGGTGGCGAGCCTGGGAGCCGGGTGAGGTCGGCGGGCGGGCCACTGCCCTCGAACGGGTCGTCGTCCATCCCCTGCCGAGCGCGCTCCTGGTACGCCTCGTGGAAGGCGGCCATGTCGCGCGGCTCCTGGCGCGTGTTCCCGGCGGGGCGCGCAGGCACGGACAGCAGCGACGGATGCGCCTCCGCCTCCCCCCGGCCTACTCTGGGAGAGGGGCCGGGGGTGAGGGCCGCCTCCCGCGCCCCCTCGCGGCTGTTCATCTTCTGCACGACCGTGGGCACCAGGCCGCCGGCCATCAGCGCTTCCTGAACGGCTTTATACACCGCCGCGTAGATGTCGCCCTCGCGGGTGAAGCGCACCTCGGTCTTGGTGGGCGAGACGTTGACATCGACCTGCGCGGGGTCCACCTCGATCATCACGACGGCGGGCGGGTAGCGAGTCCCGTGCAGCGTCTGGACGCTCTTGTACGCCTCGTCCAAGGCGCGCGTGACGGCCTTGGAGCGGACGAACCGGCGGTTGACGAACGTGTGCTGGGCCGAGCGCGACGTCTTCAGCGCGGCAGGCGTCCCGACAAAGCCCGTGACGTGCAGGCCCGCCGATTCATAGTCCAGCGGGACCAGGTGCCGGGCCGTCTCGCGCCCGAAGACGTGGACGCAGGCGTCCATCGCCGCGCCGCTGCCGCCCGACGCGAACACCTCGCCGCCGCCGTGCAGCAGACGGAAGGCGACATCGGGCCGGGCCAGGGCCAGCCGCTGCATCAGCTCGACAATGTGATTCAGCTCGGTGGACGATGACTTCAGGAACTTCAGCCGCGCGGGCACGTTGTAAAACAGGTTTTCGACCGTGATGCTGGTCCCGGCCCGCGCGCCCACCTCGGAGACCTCTTCCAAAGACCCGCCCGCGCAGCGGACCCGGACGCCCGGTGCCTCGTCGTCGCCCGCAGCCTTGGTCACGATGCTCATCTGCGAGACGGACGCGATGGAGGGCAGCGCCTCGCCCCGGAACCCCATCGTGGTGATGGCCCACAGGTCGTCGGCGGTGCGGATCTTCGACGTCGCATGGCGCTGCAACGACAGCACGGCGTCCTCCTGCGTCATGCCGCTGCCGTCGTCGGTCACGCGGATCAAATACTTGCCGCCCTCGTCCAGCTCCACCAATATCCGCCGCGCGCCCGCATCCAGCGCGTTCTCTACCAATTCTTTGACGGCGGCGGCGGGCCGCTCCACCACCTCGCCCGCCGCGATCTGGTTCGCCGTGGTGTCGTCTAAGACCCGCACTTTGCTCATGTTTTCTTCCCCGCTACCCCGCGCCGTTACTGCCGCGCCGTTTCTTCCGTGACGTAATCCACGATGGCCTCCAGGCTGTTCGTTTCGGCGAAGACCGCCCGCTGGCGCATGGCCCCATTGCCGTCCCGCAGGACCTTTTCGGTCAGGGCCGAGACCTCATCCCAGTCCCCGGCGTCTTCCAAAGCCGCACGGACGAAGGCCAGCAGCGAGTCGACAAGCTGGGGGGCGGGGACCGCCCGCCGCCCGGCCACGTCCACCAGCTCCCCTTCCAAGCCGAAGCGGGCCGCGCGCCAGCCCGCCGCCCGCAAGACCTCGGGCCGGGCCGGCGTGAAAGGCTCGCCGCCCCGCGCCTGCTCCAGGCAGGTGCGCGCCAGGGCGCGGACCAGCCCGGCCATCAGGACGGCCTCGTCCACGGACAGGCAGACGTCCGCCACCCGGAACTCGACCGTGGGCACCTTGGCCGGCAGGCGGATGTCCCAGTAGATCTTGGTGGGGTCGCTGATGCTGCCCGTGGCGATCAGGGTTTCGACGAGGGCGTCGTATTCGGCGCGGGACGCGAACGGCAGGGGCGGCCCGGCCATCGGCCACGGTGCCCACAGCTCGCTGCGGTAGGAGGCGTAGCCCGTGTCCCGGCCCCGCCAGAACGGTGAACTCGCGGACAGGGCCAGCAGCGGCCCGAGCCAGTCGCGGGCGCGGCTGAGGACGCCGGCCCCGGCCTCCGGGTCCTCGGTCATCACGTCCCCGAGGCCGACGTGGACATGGCAGCCGAAGATGACCAGCTCGTCCACCAGCCGCCCATACTCCTGGGCCATGTCTTGGTAGCGCGGCTTGGGCGTGACCGGCTGCGGCCCCTCCCCCGAGAACGGGTGCGTCCCCGCCGCCGCCAGCCGGCCGCCGTCGCGGGCGGCGGACTCGGTCAGCGCCCGCCGCGCGTGGACGACCTGCGCGCGGACGTCGGTCAGCGTCCGGCAGACGGGCGTCGCCATCTCGACCTGCGTCGCGTGCAGCTCCGGCTGCACGTTCTCGCCCAACGCCGGCTCGGCCCCCGCCAGCACCTGCGCCCCGCGCGGGCGCAGCCGGCGCGATTGGGGGTCGATGATCTGGTACTCCTCTTCGACGCCGAGCGTGAAGTCCTGCGAAGGCATGACGGTCTTCTCCCCTGTCACAGCTAACGGATGAACAGAATGGGACACAGGCCCAGCGGCACGACCGCGTCAAATTCGTGATCCCCCGTTACGAGGGTGCCTCCCGCGCGGATTGCCAGGGCCAGCAGGAAGCAGTCCGCCAGTGCGATCTTACCGGGGCTGACTTTGAGCTGCCCGACGAGCTGCCAAAACTCCGTGTCCATGTCTTCCCGGACGGCAACGCCCGCACTTTCGGTTTTGCTGACCGCCTCCGCACCCGCCGCTGGGCCGCCGGCGCGCAGGGCGTCATAGTAGACTTCGCACAGATTGACCGCGTGGATGACGCAGGTCGATTCTGCGTCCACCAGACGCTCTCTCACGATGTCTTTGCCGGCCTCCCCGCGCAGGAACGCTGTGATGGCGCTGGCATCCATGACGTCAACGCTCATTTCTACCAGCGTCGTTCCTCCCGCGCCCGATCTTCCGCTCGGTCCTCCAGCAGGTGACTCGGGCCGAGATGGGCCATGCTGCCCATGAGCGCATCAATCCGTGCCCGGCGCTGTTCCGGTGCCTCCTGCGGCATCATATACCTCTCCCTGAATATCTCTTCCGCCAGTTCATCCGGCGTCTTGCCCAAGTTGACCGCCGCCTCCGCCAGTGCTTTCTCGACGTCCGGGCTGAGTGTCAGTGTCATTCTTCCCGCCTCATCCTTTCCATCGCGGCCTCCGACGCAACAAATCCCAGCGCCCGCCAAAAGCCTTCGCTGCCGCGCCCGGCCCGCAAGGTCCAGGTGATGCCGGGATCGTCGCCCATCAGCCGCCGAACTAGCTCGCGACCGATGCCCTGCCCGCACCGGTTCTCGGCCACGGCGGCCATTGACAAGTAGCCGTTGGAGACCCCGTCGCACAGGGCGCGGGCGAAGCCGATTACCCGCCCATCCTCCCAGGCGACGGGCTGATGGGGCGGGAGTCAAGGCTCACGGCACGATCTCAAATGCTTGTTTGGCGGGCAGGCGATAGACGAGAAAGTCGCTGTCCACGGTGAAGATGCGCCGGACGCCCAGGAACTCAGCGGCGGCCACGAGTGAGGCATCGGCCAAGTCCATCGGTGTGTCCCTGTACTTCGCCATCAACTCCCGCATCCGTGCCTGTTCTTGTGCGCCGCTCAGATGGATCACGACCAGCCCGTCGCCGATGTACCCCCAAAGCACCTCCTGTGTGAAATAGCCGCCAGCGTTGTTCAGAAGGTGCATCGCCTCGGTAACGCGGGGCCAGGTGGTCACAAGCGGAGGCGGCAGTCGGTTCAGCTCGTTCGTGTAGGCAGCGTGGGCTTCATCCCCTTCATCTACCAGCGCGATGAGCGGCCCGGCGTCCGTGAGTGTCATGCGCTCAACCTTCCGTGGGGTGATCTTTTTGTGCCCGTTGTTTCAACAGGCTCTCGGTAAACGCCTTTCCGGTATCGCGGGAGTAGTTGAAGCGGCCACCGCTGTTGATCTTGCCGGTTCGCCCGGCGAACAACTCAGCGAGTGTGGGGGCGCTTTCCACCGAGACTGCCGCGCGCGCTTCAGCGTCTGGCTCAGGCTCATCCAGACCCTTAAGAACGAAATCATAGACGATCTGCTCCGCCGGGCGGCCCGCCCGCACCGCCCGCTCCCGAAGGAGGACTTCTCTTTCGGGTTCAATGTTGATTGTAATGGTCATGGTATCCTCTTCGTTTCCTCAGCGTTCCATTAATAGATCACCTTGTTCAGCGGGTACTCGACAAGGCCCTGGGCACCGGCGCGGCGCAGGGCGGGGAGGATGTCGCGGACGGTCTTTTCGGGGATGATGGTCTCTAAAGCGACCCAGCCGTCTTCGTCCAGCGGCGAGACGGTGGGCTTCCGCAGGGCAGACAGCAGGTGGGTGACGGCTTCCAGGTTGGACTTGGCGACGTTCATCTTCAGGCCGACCAGCGTGTCGGCGTCGAGCGCGCCCTGCAAGAGAAGCTGCAAATTCTCCATCTTGGTGCGCTTCCAGTCGTCGTCCCACGCGCCGTGGTTCGCGATCAGGCGGGTCGTGCTTTCCAGCAAGGTGTCCACGATCTTCAGTCCGTGCGCGGCCAGCGTGCTGCCGGTTTCGGTGCCCTCGACGATGGCGTCCACCAAGTCGGGCACTTTCACCTCGGTTGCGCCCCAGCTAAACTCGACGTGGGCCGAAACGCCGTGCCGCTCCAGATACCGCTTGGTGACGTTGACCAACTCGGTGGCGATGTGCTTGCCTTCTAAATCTTTCGGCCCGGCGATGGAGGAGGCGTGGGGGACGGCCAGCACCCAGCGGTAGGGGCGGGACGTGGCCTTGGAGTAGATCAATTCCGAGACCTCGTAAACATCGGACTCGGACTCGACCACGTTGTCGTGCCCGGTCAGGCCGCAGTCCAGGACGCCCATCGCGACGTAGCGGGGGATTTCCTGGGCGCGCAGCAGCACGGGGTCCAGCTCGTCGTCGTCCACGACCGGCTGGTAGGAGCGTGTGGAGACGCGGAAATCCCAGCCGGCCTTCTTGAACAGGGCGAAGGTGGCGTCTTGCAGGCTGCCCTTGGGCATGCCGATACGGAGTTTACGGGTCACGGCGTCAGGTCCTCAGTGAGATTTTCCAGCCAGAGACGGCGTTGAAAAGCGGGCGGGGAGCACGGGCGAACGGAGGTTCCCCGGCGTTCAGTATAGCACAAGTGCCCGAAAAACGGGGAAGAAGCCACCGTCACCCTTCAGCGGCAGGGGATTTTGCGACAAATAAAAAACGCCAGGCGCGCGTCTGATGAGGTGCCGCGCAAGCAAGGCCGTTATGTCTCCCCTTGTCGCCCACATTACGATCCGTGAGAGGCGCGTCTTGATGGCCTTCCGGGCTAACCACAGGCCATTGACAGCGTACCCGCGCCGTGATATAATAACTGCATTGTTGCGCGATACGGCGCAGCGAAACCCGCAAGCGAGAACCAGTCTGGTTCGCGCTTTTTTTGTTGCTTGGGGTCAAATTTATGGTAGTTATATACTTGACAAATCTGGTTCTAAATCGGGTACACTGAGGCCCCTGAGCGACCTGATAGGGGAGCGCAGGAGACTCTTGAGCCTGTGGGACTTGGTGACTTGGATGCAGTCGTTTGATTCTTCCGTACTATGGAAACTCGGCGCGGTGTTAGGTTTCGTTGAAGGTGTCCGACAGGCGGACAGCTATTCATGGCCTTTCAGCGATGAGATAAGTACCACTGAGTTTCTTGAAACCCTTTCGGCTATGGGGGCTGTGGCAACAAAAAGATCAGTAGAACGTCTCCTAAAACACGCGCAGGATAATCCATTATCCCCTAAAAATCCATCATCCCCTGACGCTGACAGAGCGGCGAAACTGATAGCCACAGACAGAGCGGTGAAGCTGATGACGGAAATACGGGAGCGTTTTTCGGATGAGGCTGAAGCCCTCCACTGCTTCTTTATGGAGCCTGGACGCGCACAGTATTGGGCGACGCCGACAGGCGGATGGGAACAGGCACTCGCGGCATTGTCACAGGAGGCGACTGACGATGTGACAGAGGCTGGGAAGTGCTATGCGTGTGGCCGATACACTGCCTGTGTCCATCACCTGTGCCGTGTGTTAGAGTGTGCCTTCAAAGGCTTCTCAAAACGGCATGGCGTTATCTTTAAGTACGAGGTTGAGCGAACCAGTTGGGAGCAACTGTCTGAGGACTTAAAAGCACACAGAGACACGAACAAAGAGACATTGAGTCCCGCAGAGGTGGCAGTTATCAATAAGGTTAGAGACCAGATTGCTGTTATCAAAACGCTATGGCGGAACCCAACGGCTCACAGCACAGGGACTTTCTACACAGACGAACAGGCACTTGCCATTTATCACGCCGTCAGGCAGTTCGCTGGAGATTTGGTTACGCTATGACAAATCTGAATGCTATGAAAAAAAGCGATATGACGGATCTGAGCGACGACCAATGTGCCGCTATTGAGCGACTTGAAGCCCAACTTGAAGCCCTCCCGCCGCAGGAACACGCCAAACGCATGAGAGCGGCTCTGTCTGTGTCTCGCCAGGAGGTAGACGAAAGCCTTGCCAAGAAGGAAAAAGAGAAGAAGGGGAAGAAGGACCGGCTTCTATCTTCTAACCCTTCTTCGCCTAACCCTTCTTCTTAGGCCCGCGTCTCGGCCTGCGCTCGCAGCGTGAGTTGTTGGTAGTAAGCCTCGTGCGAGCTTGTCAGAGCATTGTAGGTGAGTCGTTTCCCTGATACCATAGACGCGGCGGTTACGAACCTGTCAGCGTCAGTGCCGCCCCTCTCATTGAAGCGGAATGCCATTTCGTCAATATACCGTTTCAGGTGAAAAGGCTCAACCGAAACGTATGTCCCTTTGAGCATCCTTTTGAGAAGCGACCAGAAGTTCTCAATGCCGTTGGTGTGTACCTGCCCGATGGCATACATAACGGCATGGTCTACAAACTGGTGAATGTATTCAGCAGAGAGGCCGTTGTATCCGCGCCAAGCATCGGTGTAGACTGTTGCGAACTGCTCAACAGCCGTGCGGATTTCGTTATGTAGGACAAGCCGCGAAGTGTTCTCAATAACTGCCGCCCGCACTTTGGATTTCCGCGAATTAGTTCCGCGCTCTAAGACGCCCATGACAATCGTTTTGCCAACGCCTCCGCGCCCTGCATTCAGCTTCTTGTCTTTGTGCTTGTTCTTTTCCAGGCCGCCGACAAAGGTTTCGTCAGCTTCGGCAGGGCCATTGAACTTTTCAGTAAACCTTTCAATGGTTCCGAGCGAAATTGCCTCGCGGATACGGTGCATCATAAACCAAGCGGTCTTCTGTGTCACGCCAAGAGCGCGGGCGACTTCACAGGAGCTAATGCCGTTCTTCGCGCCTGTAAGGAGCCACATGGCCGAAAGCCACTTGCCGAGCGACAGAGGGGAGTCCTCAAGTATGGTTCCGACTTTTGCCGAAAACTGCTTCTTGCATCCGTTGCATTTCCAAATGGTTCTGTCCTGTTTGCGTGTGATACGCTCAATCAGAGTTACGGCGGTGTCTCCGCACCGGGGGCAACAGACTCCGTTCGGCCAGCGCGTCCTAACCATGAAGTCAAGGCAGTTCTGTTCGTCGGCGTAGAAGATGATGGCCTTCTGTAAAGTCTGCGGGACTATTAATTCGGTTTCCATGACCTTATTGTGGCACACTGCGCCTGTTTTGTCAAGTATATAATCACCAAATTTATGACCGAGACAACGCCCGCCGCGCCCGCCGTCCTGGCGCGTGGGCTGCGCTTCCCTGAGGGGCCGGCCCTGTCGCCGTCGGGGGACATGCTGTATGTTGTCAACCTCGAAACGCAGTGGCTTTCGCGGCTGGAGCCGGCGACGGGGGCACTGACGCTGGAATGGGTCGCCCTGCCGGACGGTGGTCGGGGCAACGGCCTGACGCTGGGGCCGGACGGGGCGCTGTACGTCGCCGACGTCGGGCGGCGGCTGATCGCCCGCGTCTCGCTCGGGGGCGGAGAGGTCTCGACCGTCGCCGACCGGACCGATACGGGCGCAGTCCTGCGCGGGCCGAACGACCTGGTCTTTGATAGCCGCGGCGGCATTTACTTCACCGACCCGCAGGGGTCCTGGGATGCCCCCGTCGGCACGGTCTACTACGTCGCTCCCCTCACCCGTACTGTCTCGCGCATCGCGGACGGCCTTCAGTTCCCAAACGGCCTGGTCCTCTCGCCTGATGAGAAGACGCTGATCGTCGCCGAGACGCCGCTGCACCGCATCACCGCCGTCTCGCTGCCGTCAGGCGAAAAGCGCGTCTTCGCCACCGTCTCCACGACCGGCGGGCCGGACGGAATGCGCTGGGGACCGGACGGGCATCTGTACGCCGCCATTTACGGCGAGGGCGTGATCGCCCGCGTCTCGGCTGGGGGCGGGGTACTCGCCCGCCTGCCGGTCGGGGTCGGCGAGCACCCCACCAACCTGTGCTTTGCGCCGGACGGCAGGGCGATGTACGTAACCGAGGCCGACTCGGGCACAATCATCAAGATGCTGTTAGACTGACGCCGCAGCCGCTTCGTCCAGCCAAACTACTTCGACGCTATCCCACTCCCCGGCAAGGCGGCGGGCCAGGGCGCGCATCCCCGGCACCTCGGTCGCGCCGTGCCCGGCGTCCAGCAGGGCCAGGCCGCGCGCTTCCGACTCCCAGAACTCGTTGTGGCGCACGTCACTCGTCACGTAGGCGTCCGCGCCGGCCTCGATGACGGCTTCGACCAGGAAAGCCCCTGCCCCGCCGCACACGGCCACACGGGAGATCATGCGCTGGGCGTCTCCGCCGCCGACCCGCAGGGCGCTGGTGGTGCCCCCGCAGCCCAGGGCCGTGTCCACGGACCGTGCAAAGTCGGCCAAAGAGCGTGGGGCGGCCAGCTTCCCGATCCGGGGCAGGGCAAGCGCGCCCGTATCGCCCAGCGGCCTGACTTCTTGCAGCTCTAGACACGCGGCCAGCGTGTCGTTGATGCCGCCCTCTGCCCGGTCCCAGTTGGTGTGCATCGCGTACAGGCCGACCTGGGCGCGGACCAATGTTGTGACGGCCTGCGAGACGGGGTCGGACCCGATCCGCGCCAGGGGCCGGTAGATCAGCGGGTGGTGGGCGACGACGAGCTGGACTCTACTCGCCACCGCCCGCGCCGCGACGCCGGGCGTACAGTCGAGGCAGACGCCGACTTTGGAGATGTCCGCACCTCCGCCCGCGATCAGCAGGCCGACGGGGTCCCCGTCGAGCGCGGTCTCCTCGGGCGCGAGCCGCCGCAGGTGCGTCAGGATGTCGTCGAGCGTCATGGCCGTATCCCCCCTTTCGGGTATATACGGATAAAGCGGCCAGGCCGTTCATTCCCCCGCCCCGTTCTCTGGAGGCTCCGATGACCTGTCAATCAATCTGTAAGTCTTTCAGTCCGCTGCTGTGCCTGCTGACGCTGAACGCCATCGTCCGGGCACAGGAAGCGCCGGCCGTCCCGCTGGACACGGGCCGCGACCCGGCCTACCTCGCGCTGACCACGGGCCATGTCTACGTGGCCCCGGATGTTTCCGGCGTGGACGCACAGGTTTTGGAGCAGGCCTCGACGCAGGGACAGGACAATCCGCACACGCGCGTTGACATCGCGGTTCTGCGCCAACTGCCCCCCGCCTACGTTGCCCGACTCAAACAAGCAATGGCGCGCGACCCCGCTCTCGCCGCGCGCGTCGGGGGCCACGAGCGGGCCTTCTATGCGTCTCAGCTCGATCAAGCACTGGGCCTGGACAAAGCGCCGCTGATCGTAGTCGCACAGCATGGACCGGGCAGCGGCGTCACGGTCTGGACGCCGGCCCTGGACGGGGACACGCGCCGGCGGCTTGCGGACGAGGCCGCGCCGCAGATCGAGGCCGACGCGACGCAGGGCACGGCGGCCCTGGCGCAGGCGGTGGCAGGCGCGATCAACGGCCAGGAGTACCAGGGAGGGGCAACGGGCCTGTGGGTCGTCTTCCTAGTCGTCGTGCTGGTCGTCGGCGGGCTTCTCCTGGCGGCCTCGCGGCGGCGCAAGAAGGCCCTCGCCATCAGGCGCGAGCCGCTCGACGCCCTGCGCGCCCACGTCCTGAGCGGCATTGAGTACCTGGACGGCTATGCCGACGTCTTGCCGCCCAACAACCCCGACTCGGACCAAGTCCGGCTGTTCCGGCAGGCGGCCTCAGCCAAGTTCGACGGGGCGGCCAAGATACTCGACCGGGCGACCGAGATGACGGACCTGAACCGGGCACAGGGCTTGCTGGATGGGGCGCAGGCGGACGTCGAACAGGCCCGGCGTTACCTAGATCGGGCGACCGGGGGGACGGCGAACATCCCCGGCGACGACGCCCTGCGTCCCCCACCCCTGCCGGACAGCCAGCGTTCGGTCGAGGCGATCCCGGCGGGGCAGCGCGGCGTCTCGTTCTTCTCGGGACGCCCCGCACCCGTGGGGACATTGGTGCCGGTCACGCTCACGGTGGGCAGCGGCAGCCGCCAGGTGCTGGTGACGCCGGACGAGGCCGACGAGCTGCGCCGGGGCCGGATGCCGCAGGTGCGGGCGTTCGCCCAGGGCGGCGGGTACGTTCCCTGGTACGAGTACCCCGGCTACGACCCCTACCGCGACTACTGGCGCTATGAGAACTCCGGCTGGGGCGGCCTCGGGGCGGGCCTGGCGGCGGGGTTTGTCGGTGCGGAGCTGTTGGACGGCCTGATGACCCCGGCCTATGCCGTCCCCGGCTACGGCGGCTACGCCTTTGCCACCGATATGCCCGGCTACCAGGGCTACGCTGATTCCAATGCCGATCCCAACTATGGCGGCTACGGCGACCCGAACAGCACCGCGTCCGGCTTCGGCGACGGCGGGGGAGGCGATTTCGCGGATAACAGCGGCAATAGCTTCGACACACAAGGATTCGACGACGCGGGCGGCGGAGACTTTTCAGACGCGGGGAGCTTCGATAGCGGCGGTGATTTCGGCGGGGGTGGAGACTTCGGCGGCGGAGATTTTGGCGGCGGAGGCGGCGACAGCTAGGATAGCCCGGCATTGAAGTGCCGGGTGAAGTCTTGGGCAAGGAACGTCCTTGACGCCCAAACACCGACGTGCTACAATGCCGCTGTCAGCGCAGCCTTCAAACACAGGTCCGCTCAAAGGAGAACGCATGAAGTTTCGCTTGCCCTTGTCTCTTGTTGCCGTCGGCGTCGCCGCTCTCGCCGCGCCCGGTCTGGCCGCGCCTGCGGCCCACCACCTCCCCGCCCATCATCACCCCACCCCCGCCGCGCCGGTCGTGCGGATGGTGACGACTCGGGGGGTCATCCTGATCAAGCTCTACCCGAAGGACGCCCCGGTTTCCGTCGCGAACTTCGAGAAGCTGGTCCGCAAGGGCTTTTACAACGGCCTGACCTTCCACCGCATCACCGACCTGGGCCAGCCGGGCGCGTCCAAGATCGTCCAGGGCGGCGACCCGCAGGGGGACGGCCAGGGCGGGCCGGGCTACACCATCAAGGGTGAGTTCAAAAGCAACGGCGTCGCGAACCCGCTGACGCACGGCGCAGGCGCGGTGGCGATGGCGCGCGCGGGTGACCCCAACTCCGCCGGCTCGCAGTTCTACATCTGCGTCAACCCGGTCCACTTCCTGGACGGCAACTACGCCGTCTTCGGCCAGGTCATCAAGGGCCTGAACGTCGCGGGCGCGCTGCAAGTCGGCGACAAGATGACCAAAGTCACGATGGCGCGTTGACCATAGACTGCCACAGGCTGTAAAGGGGGAAGAGCCATGACGAAGCGCGTACAGGCGACGGTCTCGGGCCGGGTCCAGGGCATCGGCTACCGCTACTACGCCAGCCACGTCGCGGGCGAGATGGGCGTGACCGGGACTGTCCGTAACCTGCCCGGCGGCGAGGTGGAGGCGGTGGCCGAAGCGGAAGAGGCGACGCTGCACGAGTTCTTGAAGGCGCTGCGGCACGGCCCGCACGCCGCCGAGGTGACGGCCCTGGCAGTCGCCTGGAGCGAGCCGACGGGCGAGTTCACCGCGTTCGCCGCCATCGCGTGAGAGGCGCATACCGGGGCAGCGGAATGCCCCGGCACACGCCGGACGACTCAGAA
>JAABUQ010000366.1_pt1 | contig 104985 bp, 92 predicted proteins | sample 5560001 | NCBI WGS metagenome assembly JAABUQ01 (sample SAMN10711888, study PRJNA513371) | rock metagenome | isolation source: Antarctica rocks | place: Antarctica: Victoria Land, Finger Mt nord | collected 2015-12-18
GGGGGCGGGCGGCGCGGCGGTGGGTGGGGGGGGGCGGGGGGGGGGGGGGGGGCGTGGGTCTGTGTGGAAGGAAAGGCCAGAGAAGACGGATTCGGTTATTTCGGTGGAGGTGTGTTTGAATGCTGTGAGAGGCGATGAAGTGGGTGAGTGGTCTTGGATGGAGGAGTTGTGGGTGGGGAGAGCAGGTTGGATGACGGGTTGGGTTGGGGGTGGAGTTCCTATTGGTGGAGGCCGTGAGGGCGTTGTTCGAACGAATGAGATAAGAAAGTATGGGACGGGGGAGGGGGGATAGGTAGAGGGAATGACAGTGCGGCCGATGCTGTTCGGAAAGAGCAGGACATGAGGCTTTTTCTAGTACGGAGACTGAGAGGGATACTGGAGACTTGCACCTGGGCTGGTTAAGCTGGCGGTTGGCGGTGGCGGTAAGGCAGACGCAAGAGAGTAAAGATTCGCAAACATGCCCACTAGCGACAGCGAGCAAAGAGAGAATCCGAGTGACAAGCTTTGGTAGCTACTCGCTATTCACCATGCTAATTATGTACTGGCACTTGTTGAAGCCCCAGGCCGTACTCAGGCCGCTAGCAAAGCATGCCGAAGAGACAAACCCGCTCAGAGATAATGCAGTCCAGCGCCTCATGCTAAGATAGGTTTCATACTTGATCGCTAAACATGCAGGAAATGGGTATGATGAGAACCGAAGCGGGAGCCGCCTATACAAGAGGCATTCGCCTCCACTGAGAAGACATGAGCAATGGGCAGCCCAGCAGTTGATACCAAGGCCGTTGGTGGGCGTTGTGCACACTTTCGCTGCTGCTGGATCGCATCACATATCGAAGTGTCCATCCATGAAGCCATTCTCATCGCCTGTTCCAGTGTTGATAATTCCACTCATGCGATCACCATTGCTGTTTTTCTTTTGGGGCTGTCTCTCCCGGTCAGCATCATAATCCATCTCGTCGTCTTCCATCCTCGCTAGATCATTGCTCCTGAAATGTTCGTCCATAGTACTCTCATCCACAAAGGTGAAGCCCTTGAAATTAGCCTGCATACCTGGTGATAAGGGTGTAGAATCGGTCATCTGCCCGGCAGCCAAAGCCACTGCGCGAGCATTAAGGGAGGAGGAATTCTCGAGTGCGTTGGTGAATTCCGGGTCGAAATTCGAAGTGTCGAGGACATTCTTGAGCTTCGGTTTGAAGGGCGGCGTGACCATCTTGTTCATCATAGCGTTCCAGTCGGTATCCGCAAAGAAAATGTGTTCCTTCAATTCCTCCGCATCTCGCTTTGCGCCCAGACGGTGTTTTGGGTTGCGATTCAAGAGGCCTTTGACGAAGTTGCGCCCTTCGTTGCTTAAAGCATCTCGAGGGAAGCGCACCTTGCCGAAAGCGATATTCTTGTACATTTGCTGGGTATCATCTGCGTAAAATGGTGACCAGCCACAGCACATTTCGAAAACGAGTACCCCGAGAGACCAGAAATCCACCATTGTGGTGTAGCCTTGCTCGTCAAGAAGGACCTCCGGAGCTAAATATTCTGTTGTGCCGCAGAAGGTGTTGGTCGTGGCGTCTTTTGTAAGGTTGGCCTTGGAGAGCCCAAAGTCGCATAGAGCCACGTGTCCGTTGGCGTCGAGAAGTATGTTTTCTGGCTTCAGGTCGCGATATACTATGTTGTATTGATGAAGATGTTGCAGAGCGAGGATAAGCTCGGCTATGTAAAATTTTGCGCGGGTCTCGTTGAATCGGCCCTCTTTTTGCAGATGCCAAAACAGCTCGCCACCAGACATGAAACCAGTCACAAGGTAGAGGTCTGTCGGCGTTTGGAAGGAGAATTTCAGGCCTACGATAAAAGGCGAGTCGGCCATGGCAGTCCTGACCAGGATGTTTCGTTCCCCTATGGTGTGTGCAACTTCCTTCTTTTGAACGATTACCTTCTTCGAGAGTACCTTCATGGCATAGACCCGTTGAGTGTCTTTCTTAACCACTTGGTATACTTGACCGAAAGTCCCTGATGAGCTGTGTCAGCAGATGAACGGCCCAAATGGAATCTGTTGCGTACCCTTGCCAATAAGCCTCAGTATCTGGAAGTCCTCGGGTCCAAAAACCTTCTTGTCGGTCTTTTGGAACGAGAATCCAAGATGAATTTCACCCGTAACTGAATCATCGTCGGAGTTTCGTTTCTCAAGACGATACCAGCCTTCCTGCTTTGCGTTATGATCGGTGACATTGACATCCACTTTCGCATAACCAAGGAAAGTTTCGTGACTACGATCATAGACATATACATCGATGCTAGACTGCTTCCCAAGCACATCGCTTTCACAATCTGTTAGCTTCATTGACAAAGAGACACCATGAGTTTGCGTACAAGATGGCCTCATGATCCCATCTAGGATCTGTTACCTGTTTCCCGCTCTTGAAGGTCTTTTGATCCGATAGACTTGTGGTGCTGCTCTGCCGACTCTTCATGGGTATAGCCATCGATCTTCCCATCTCACTACCAGAGCGCTTGATGGGCAAAGTGAGCCCTGGATGCTCTACACCTCTTGAATCGTCTCTCTCCATTTCTACACTTTCCGCCTTGTTCCCCCTCGCAATCGATTCATTCCACTCGAAGACGCAGACCGCATAGGGGTAGTAGCTTGGTCGTAGACCTCGAGCTTCTGGTATCTTGACGGTTAATTTGCCCCTGGGTGGGCTCACGGGGGCGGAACCCTGTTGGCTTTTGGTCGGACCATCGCGAGCCGGTGACTGGCCGTTTCGTGGTGTCGAAGTAGCAGCACTCCTTCTCGCGCCTTCTGATCCATCATTCGATAATGCTCGTGGTGTGAGAGGAGGTGTGTTCTTTTTGCGCGGTGGAGCCGCGTCGTCAGTCAGCTTTGTATTCTCTAGATGTGAAATCAAGGAAGATTGTGCAGTATTAAGTGAGGATGCTCGAAGTGAAGTCGATTGAGAGATGTGAGATGCAGGAACAGAAGGGCTTGTGGTCACAGTTGGAAGAGGATCCAGTCCAGCTGTCTGCCGGCGCGTCCGTAAAATTATGCCATCGCCAGCGGAAAGATGCCTTCTACACGATGATCGCTCATTGCTAGAGCTACGATGCCCGTGCTGGACCTTGACAGCATCTGATCCAGTCTCAACATCAGTCTGCGTAGAGGATGAGGCCGATGCGGCCGATGACCTCGGTGGCGTCGGTAACGATTGTTGGCAAGCATCCTTTGAAGGCGAATCCTTGGTAGACACATTGAAGAGTTCTTGAGTAATGGAAGAGAGACTTTGGTGGTGATCACCGTTGCCGTCCTCTCGAGGTGAAGAAGGAGCAGTCGGTAATCCCCGTTGACCGCCATTGCTTAAGTGCTTCGCAAAAAAATCTCCGACGGCCATCTCGCCCGGCAAGAGAGAAATATGACTCTGTTGTGTCGTAGAATTGGTATGAGAACGGGAACCAACCTGTCCGAAATAGCTGTGGATAATGCTCGGCAGACGCTTGTCTGAAGGGTCTGGCTGGGGAGTGGCAACACCAGAAGGTGTTGTACTGATAGACCCTATTTGGTCATACCCCCCGTGGGTCTCGTCCTCCGACCGGCTAGATGGAGTTGTTTGTTAGCCAATGTAGTGTAGGCAATATGATTGCTTCGATTTCTGAAGATTTCCGAAAAGTCAAAATTCCCACCAAAGTAGCTCAAGGAACCATGGAAAAGAATTGGTGTGGGAGAGCGAGGTGGAGGAGGCACGACGCCCAATAGTGATAGTGTCTTACGAACGGACTTGCTGAACTTGGCCCAAGTGTCACAGGCAGCAGCTTCCATATGTCTAGGACACAAATGGCGATTGCGATGTACAGGGGATGTAGATGTTGAGTGCGATATGGTGCATGTGAATGTGGAAAATTCGGTTGACCGGGCCGAGATCAAGCATCGACCGCCCCAAGGCCTAGACCAAAATGGGAGCTGGTCTCGGATGCTTGAACACGGGTCTAGCAAACGCTGAATAATGAGTATCTCGGATGGGGAGAGACTGGATAGATGGAACAGAAACGGAGTGACTCGTCGCTAGATGCATGCGACACGTGTCTTTGGTTTGAGGGGGCCCTCGGCTCGCGCTGGGAGGCTGATTAAGCCGGCGCATAGCCTTCTCCCTTCAGGAGGAGCCGTTTTGGGATAATAGACATCAACGCAGGATAACAGATGGGCCGAAGGGGAGTGTTGTCTCACTCACTTGTACATGGCTTGCCGGAGCAGATCGGTGGCTGTGTGTGGGTTGAATCCATCATGCTGCCCGGCCATGATGGATGGCAATCACCGGCTTTCCCGAACCTTTTGCAGGACGTGGGGTGATTGTGGCGTATCGATTGATACGAGCCAAAGGGCTGGTGGGTGGTGCAGCGTTCAAGCTTGGGTGATGGCGCGTGAGAGGGGAGCCATGAGTTGAATGAGTTGTTCGTGCTGACGGGGAACAGGTTCGGGAGCTGGCAGACAGAGCTTTGATAGATAGGCTCGAGCTTGTACCCCTCATGGCCTTCTGGCGCCAAAACCGATGGATGTTGGGGCTGACGTGCAGGCGGAGAAGTCGAAACGAAGATGGAGGGCAGTTGTTCGGCAATGCACCTAAAGTACTTTACTGGATTCATGCCCCCGCTGCTTCTAGAAGCCAGTTTACGGCGTGATAATTCGTACTTCATCAATACAACATCCCTTGTGGTTAGCTCAAGGCGGGTGAAGGACCGATCTCAGCTGATGTCACTCAATACGAAGATGACGTTTGCGGACTTGCCGTCCGACTCCCTCCATCAAGAAGACTTCCCCAAATCGTGAAGACGGGAAAGCTCCTCGATATACGCACGGATCGAAGGGAGCCTAAAATGAATTTTTCTGCTGTGCATCCATGATTCGGCAGTCACCTTGGGAAGATCTCAGCAAACCTCTCTTGAGTACTTTGTAGTTCGAAATCTCGGATGTCTTGACGTTTGTCAAGCCACACCTCGTGCTTACCCGCTCGGCTCAAGTTGGCTACGGGGTTCTTAAACCCTGTATAAGGCAAAATACAGGCTTGTGTCATGACACTGGATTGTAGTCTAATAATGCGCTCTCTCAAGGCTTTGGCACAAATTCGAGGCGTTCATGTGCCTAATCTTAATAGAACAGCAATCGTGGATATCATTCCTTAGCTAGACCAACTATAAGCCCAAAGCGTTTCTTGAGCAATGTCGTATACACTGCACATGGAAGCTTGTACAGTCCTGTTCTCTGTTACTAAGTGGAAGAGCTACAGCTTATGTCCAGGGGCATCATGTTCAGTCATTCTGCAGCTCTATTCTTACGCATCGGACCGCCATAATTATTTCAGGGGGAAAGCCTGTTGGCCTAGTATTGGACCCCCAAAGCTGAACTTCCAAGATTTTACTCATATTTCAAAGCTTTGGCGGGGGACAAAATCTGCACAGTTCGTCGAAATTTGGGGAGTATAGGACTGGATGTTCGATGGTAAGAGGATTGCATGTGTACATTCATAAAGCCGGCACCCGTAGGTCTGTATGCGGACAAGCACCACCTCGGCCAAGGCTCAGAGGCCGAGGCACTCAGCGTGCATTGCATAACTTTGGCCTGTGATTGATGTTGCAACAGCAGAGAGTAATCTTCGTATATAAGGAAATCTCGTCGCTAGATGAGACCGCTCTGGAAGGCAACGGGAGTAATTGAGATGTAGACATCTTTCAGCTGGACTCTTCAAGTTCGTTGATATATAGAGGACAGATGGACACCTCTCTTTCCCACAGCTGCCAGGGCCGATTTGAGCTTGATCGATTCATAGCCCATGCATCCGCTGCCTCTTGAGCACTCAGATAGTGGAGGTCTCCGGTAGACTCGATGCTCGCTTGCTTGATCTTACCTGATTCGTTCACGGTACCGTCTAGCTTAGCCGCAAAGTATGCTTTCTTCGTTAACAATGCTGTTGTCTGCGCTTTCGCGGCTGTCGGCGTGTAAATGGCCTGGTAGACAGCAAGCTCGATACTCGGAGCTGCGGTTGTGAATCCGTGCCCTTTCATGAGTACAACATTATGATCCGGATCGTGAGGTGTTCCGCTCTGAGACCCAGTAATTCGGTTAACAATAGACGTCCCGACTTTTACATATGTCGCTTGCGATCTGCTGAAACATGCTGCAAGAGCTTCGCCTAAATGCTTCGACCGCACGAGAAAGTCATGGCTGTCACCAGACTGATAATGATGCGCAATGTCGAATACCGGGACTTCTGTACCTATATAATCATCCATCGACATTAGCCAGTCCACAATTCGCTCATTTGAAGGAGCTCGGTACCCAGATACCCTGACATATGTATCGATGGCTTCAGAGGCACATCGTTGACACAGTAAGGTAACACATCGGGACAGTGGCTGTGAATAACACTGTTTGCGCCTGGAAATCGTTTCAGGATTTCGCTATGGATGAATCTCTCTGAGTAGCCCTCTTTGGCGTTCGCATCCACGGGACTGGCGTCTTCGATGTGGTACTCCACCAAATCGTCTTTGGACGAAATCAGGGCTGGAGCTATGGAGCAAGACATGAAGAAGGTTGCTCTGTTTTCTGGACTCCTGATTGAGACGTGGCCAAAAGCGTCCAGCACTCTAATGAGGTTCAATAGAAAGTAGAGATGACGATGGAAAGGGCATACCCATGGTAGTGTAAAATATGTGAAGCTGTAATAAAGGTGCTAAGAACACTGTTGAGATCCACACGAATCTTGGTCGAGGATGGAAGAGACATTATAAAGTTCAATTCGTAATTTCACCGAAACGACATAATTACTTCATTAATGATTAGCTGAGTCGTCTCAAAGTTCCGATTACAAGGAGCCTTTGAGCAAGTAAATTGATCTAATGCTGGAGGAATTTCAGTGATAGAGGGGCCTGGTCGTATGAGGATGCTGTGAACCAAGTGTCGAGAACCGGGGTTGTGTCAATAGGTCGTTAGTAATATTTGTATTTTCAGACGGGCCCACGCATGTTCAGGTTAGGGTTATCACAATCAACCATGCTGACTATTTAGGGTTATACGCTTCTTTCGAGTTTGTGGAGGACCAGACGCGGTTATATCCCTAACATGAGGAGATCTTCATGATTCCATACCTTGTTTGAATGATTACTTTGGCTGTCTGGCCGTCTGCCCCAAGATGGCTCGTGCCTCACGGTCTGCGGCTGCAAGAGCAAGTAAGCGTTATCCTCAACGCAGCTCTCTTAATGGTCGATGATTAGGTAGCTAAATTGTTACTAGGAACCCCGACGCCGCAGCCCGAACCATCTGATGAGGACAAGGGCCAGGGAACTCCACAGGACGAGGAGGGTCAGGAGCCGGAAGATGCTGGCGTCCCAGGATTAGAGGAAGACGAGAACGAGAATCCAGGGACACCTGCAAATGACTCCGACGCTTCGCAGACCTCTACCCCAGCCAGAGGTCGGTCCTCTGTACCAAGAAGGCGTCGGGCAGGGAGACCGCCTAGGACACGGAATTTAGATCGAGACACACCCGAAGACTCTCAGAATGCTGCTTCGGACAAGGGCACCCCACGAAAACGAGGTGGTTGGCGTGGAGGTCCACGAGGGAGCGGTGTGGGGCGATGGGGAAAAGCAAGAGGGGGACCATCGCACGTTAGCCAAACGAGAGAAAATATCGAAAACGATGAAGTAATTCTGCCCGAGGATGCTGAGGGGGAGACGAAAGTCGATAAGATGGGACGCCTTCAAGGCGATAGGGAGTATCGAGTGAGAGTCTTCACCATCGAGGGGAAGGGCGAACGATTATACATGCTGTCCACTGAACCAGCAAGGTGCATCGGATTCCGCGATAGCTATCTGTTCTTCCAAAAACACCCGAACCTTCACAAGATCATTCTGGCCGAAGAAGCCAAGCGCGACTTGATCGAGCGCAATATCATCCCTCACTCGTACAAGGGACGCGCTATCGGCGTTGTCACCGGGCGCTCGGTCTTCCGCGAGTTTGGAGCTAAGATTATCATCGGCGGCAAGAAAGTCACGGATGACTATCAAGCAACGGCGGCACGAGCAAACGGCGACGTTGAGGGCGCACTGGCGGTACCTGAAGATCAGATACATGCTGGAGCCGTGGAGTATGACCGGAATCGGTTTGTGGCATGGCATGGTGCAAGCAGCGTCTATCACTCTGGGGCTCCTAGTGTTCCTATGCTTCCCGGCAAAGGCGCGGAGGGGAAGAAGCGCAAGGTCGTTGTGACAGGGGACAACTGGATGGTTGAGCATGCACTCGCTGCCAGGTAAGCCACATGGAGCCAGACGGCATGTCTTTCGATCTGACAATCTTAGCCGCTACAACGCCACCCTCGCTTTGGCTCGCCGTGCAAATCTCAATGGAGTCTACGATATTCACACAAACATGATGCACTATCCCCAGATCATGCAGCCAACCCACGCTCGCTGGGAGCAGGTTCCTGCAAGCGCCGAGCAACCATCAAAAGCCAACGGTCGTACCGAATTGACTCGGGACCGGGACGATGCCATGGTGATCGACGGAGAAGCCAAAGAATTCATACCGACCATGTTGTCACCTGTCGACCCAGTCATCAGCCGCAACTACATGATCACGGATACTTACTATGAAGGCCCACCGAAACCAGATATGCCATATCCTGGGCCAGATGGAGATATGTATGATATCGGTCCCGGAGGGCTCGGTGTCGTCAAAAAAGACATCATCGCTGAACTACCAGAAGAGTGCAAGAAGGCGTTCTTTGATGCTCGGGAAGTTGAGCGCCAGTGGAAGGCACGATGGACAACGGAGCAGGAGGATGGCGCACGAGCTCAACTCGCTATCAGCTACAACTCCTAGTTGAGTCCCGAGTCGACGAGACCACCGAGAGACGCGATGAATTTCTTATTCCCGCAATTTGGCGTTATGGCATCAGATACCCCGGGTTTATGAGGAGTTATGCAGATGGCATCGATGGACTCTGAACACTTGGGCAGGCTACAGCATTATTCCTGGGCTATCAATACGGCCACTCTAGACAAAGCAATGACCAAGATCTTGGATAGCGGCGGATGTGTCATATTATCTGAATTCTGCAACCTAGAGTGTCAGTCCAGGTTCTCTGTAAGCGACTTGCTCCTCTGGGTGTGTGCGGACCAGGCAACCACAAGATGCAGAACGGGCCTTCTGTGGATGCTGAGTGGGTGGATTGGAGGGTCGAGGCAGGAGGATCATGACTCTAAAGAAGTTGGTGTTCCGCCAGCCGGTTGTACCGAATAGAAGTCCGCTGTAAAATACCAAGAATGGAGCATTCAGTGGCGGTATTAAAACATTGTAAGCGTGAAGCTAGTGTAAAAGCTTTGGCAGCTTCCTGCTGTCCGAACCAATCGTTGAACAGAAGAAGTACAGAAGCCAGTAATGTCATGCGGTATCTTGGTACTTTACGTTACGTCTGTGGCTGAAGGAAAGCTAAGGTAATGGAAGATGTCGTTATTGTCGTAAATTCTGTAAATTCTTCGGAGTGAAGACTGAGAATTGGACTCGCTAAGGTTCCCCTCTCCGAGCCGACTAGAAAATTCCGAGGTTGCTTACTGTACGAGTCCACGCACATCATATTGGCCACACTCTTCCCGATCCCCTTCTTCACCCTCTTCACCTCCTCCGTTCTTCTTTACCAAGTAGCAGCGACTCCGCGGCCGCCTCCGTGTCCGGTCGGCTCAGTCTCCCGTGTTGTCGGTTGAGTCAACAAGCGGTTGAGTTTATGAAATTGCACTTAGTTTCCCTTGGCCGAGACCGTTTCACTCACACTACCTGACTCCTTGCCGCAGCAACTCCTCGACATCTCCCGACTTTCCGCTGTTCCAGGTCACCACTCACCCTCCTTCCCCGGCTCCTCTGCTGCGACACCCTCTCGAAGGACAGTCTCACCTTCAACACTGGACCAGCAGCGCCTTGAAGGTTGACGAACTACACGAGTCAACTTCTTACCGCATCTTGCTGCATCACGGTTGCCTGCAAATCCCAAGACCTCCAATAATACTCTATCGTTATGGCGTCGCAAGCATAGACTTGGTCAAGGTCACCCACACGGTCGTCCGAAGCCATCCTTCATTCCTCCAACCTTCATCTACCCCCAGGTGCCACGAGCTTTTCACTAAGACTTGTGGAGATCTTACTGTACCCCTGCACACTGTCACCGTCGACTGAGCACAGGTTACTTGCATATTCCCGCAGTGACGACTCATTTTGCAGGGAACACTCTGGAGCTGGGCCCTTCTATTCTGTTTGGATCCTCGTTTGTTCTTAGCGCCTCCATTTTTCCAGCGTAACGATTTTCCTTTTGAGACGAGCTCAACACTACATCGAAACCGCCGACAGCATCCTTCTTTACCACTTCTTTCCCCTTCACCGCCTATGTCAAGTCCTGCGAGTCAATAGAGGCCATATCGCTATCAAAGAGTCTCGCTCGCCGAGCTCCTCAGGAGCAGCGTTCGTGGGCAAGCCGGCGAAGGTGAGCAAGGACACAAGGTTCGAGCCGCTTCTCAACTCTCTGGCGATTGACCAGTGCGAAGGTTCTCTTCGCCGCGGCTTTGCCAGGTCCACGGACCTGACGCTCACATTCGACCATGCCATCTTCATATCGGAGCATGCTCACGCAATCTTTGCCTTTAACACCACCATACACTGATGGCTCGTACCCCCAGGGTGCCACAAACTACTCCGTAATGCCCTCAGGGCAGAACGCCTTGGGTTCGAATCATCAGGTGTATGATTCTGCTCCTGATGACCTCACCAAGTCATACGGCCCTCCGCCAATGTTGGCACCATACATCCGTGGCATGTTCCTCGACTATCATCCGCGTACGTCTTCGAGCTACGGGGGCTCCATGGTGAGCGCGAAAGGCCCTGTTCTCCCACCAATCCAATCACGCGAACGTCCGGTCAGCGAGTATCAGCAGACGCAGCCAAGTCAGACCAAGCCTGTCGGGCCGCCGAAGGACGAGAAACCCGTTGGCGGCGTCGCAGCCCATCTAGATTACGAGATGGATCAAATGGTCGATTTCGTGTCTGAGTCGGCTCATGGAATGTATGAACTCTATCTTGCCCGCATCTGCCTTGCAGATATTGACATCGTTCGAAGTGTCAACCCGAACATATCGGTACCTCCGGCTTTCCGCAAATATGTTTCTCAAGTTTTGACCTCGACGCGGTTGCCAAGCTCGACCATACTCTACGGCTTGTATTACTTGGCTCATCGTATGACGGAGCTTTCCAAAACGGGGAGGTATCCCACGGGAGCTGGTCAGGTCTATCGTATGCTCACAATTGCGCTCCTCCTTGGCTCTAAATTCTTGGATGACAACACTTTCCAGAACCGATCGTGGTCGGAGGTCAGTAATATTCCTGTTCAGGAGCTGAACACTCTTGAATTGGAATGGCTCAAGAGCATCGAGTGGGATTTGCACATTGATTTTAATGACCCTCAAGGATTCAAGCTGTGGGATTTCAAGTGGAGGCAATGGCAGGCGATGAAGGTAGAGCTTTCAATGGAATCACTGAAGCTCAACCCTCTGCGTTCAAGCATACAGAGGCAGCCTTCAGTAAGCAAGAAGCTCTCGCCTACCTTGCCTTATCCGACTTTGTACAACGAGCCGGCCTATGCTGCTGCCGTCAGCGATCGCCTACCGCCGCAATGGAACAACGCTCGCTATGATTCTCGGTACGACGAATGGTCGGCGCCGGCGTCTGCTACGCGCTACTCTCCACCGTCAGCCCCCCATACAGGGCCGAACACCCCTGATTGGTATCGACGAGGCTGGTACGGAAATGACTATAAGTCTTATGGGCCCTCCACCGTGAAGACACCGACCTCGGCACAAGGCTTCCAATTGTTCGTTCAGCAGGTTTCATACCAGAAGCCATACAATCAGTCTTATGGATTTGCGAATTGGAGTGGTCACAATACGCATTGCAATTGCGGTTACTGCATGCCTCAGCATGATTCGCTTTACGGCAATTTCCAGCATAGGTCACAACCTGTTGCAGGATAAATGACGTCAATGGTGGCAGCCCACTAGCACAGCTTTTGTGTTACAGCCTCCGGCATTGTATCTCACAGACTTCCTAGACTGCGCGAGTATTATCGACATTTGAACCTTCCTCTTTCAAGCATTCAATGGCACCGGTTCGAAGGCGTTCGACTACCACCACCAACTGCAGTTATGGTTAAAGCCTGCGTGTTGTCTAATTCTTACTACGGCACTTTACTTCTTACATGAGTTCATCAAGAGCACCGCCCTCGTCCGCCGGTGTCGAACCTCGGTACTTAAACCTCTTTCATATTACTGTCTAGTTACATCAAACCTCGCGTGCAGATTACGACTTCAGCTCGGGCTTCGATAGATTCTCCAGGGTTCTACACATCCGGCAATGGACGTGTAGGTTTCAACAGGGCATTGGAGTTTGGGATTATCATCAGAAATTGTTTACTGCGCGCAACAAGATTCCCAAAGGCTACTCTCGCTTTCTAAATGTTATGGCGATGGCGGCGGAAAAGTACGATTAGCGTGCATCATCGGTTCAACTTCTTTCCTACAGCATTCGACTAGCTTCCAGCGCTCCTTTCCGGACCATCGATCCGGACGTCGATCTTTCCGCAGTCGCTTCTGGACCTTCATTTTAATCGCCCCTAGACTTCGGCTCAGGGCACTTGCTGCTACCACTCCTCGGACAGGCGGCGCAATGCCAGATCTCGGCTTCACTGGTGATGCGAAAATTGGTTTTGCTACGGCATACCTAGAATATGTATCTACTTCAGCTTGTAATGAAGGAAGCAGAAAAAAAAGGACGATCCATCCTCAGCTGGGTTGGATTCGGTCATTGTGAAGGGGATAGTTAGACCTCCGACTCTTTGACGTCGGTCTAGAATGCTAGAGATTTGTCTTCCCTGATGTTTCGGCACTGGACTGTGAACTTGGTGATCGAGGTGCTCGTAATTTATTCTCCGGAGCTGTTGCTCGCTCCTCTTCTACGTCTGCTTCACTTCTCACACACACTCTCTCGTTCCCTAGTACTCAGCGTCTTATCGAGCACCTACACTCTGGAGTTCTTTCATTTCCGGTGGCCAAATAAGGGTACGAAGCAGGCAGGTTCAAGGCTTGCGGAAAGAAGGCGGGTGTCAAAAAGCTGGAGTAGGACTTGGCCTTTCTTTCTCCTGTCTTGTGTTCTCTCTCCCTGGAACGCTAATCCGCTCAGAGCGTCCAACATGGGCGAGTGAGTTCTGTGATTCTTCATTAAGCTGTACACGGCGCGGCGCGGCATAGTTGGGGAGTGTGAGAGGGCATAGGGAGTTTTGAAGCGATCATGCCTCTAAGTGCTTTCGAAGTGGATTTTTGGTTCTGCTTCAGCAGGCGTGGGAGATGGAGGTGGAGAAGAGGGCTGGAGGTATGGGGTTTGGGGGTTTGTGGGATCGGTAAGCTGTTGTGAGTTGGGGAATTAGGTAGGGGATAAGCTGAGATTGGTACGAGGTGCGAAGGGGTTTGATATTGGCGAATGGTGATCGCTTGGTTGGATGGATGCTATGAGTATGCTACGCAAAGCCTTGATATGGGGGTAGATGGACGCCTTGCAATGCAGCTCTTCCCTCCCCCGTCCGACCCACCCCTTTCTACGCATAGAAATTGACGGTATCCTGCACAAGTTAGCCGAGCCAAGGTACCAAAAAAAGAGGACACCAAGTGGACTGACCTTCTTCTTCGCCTGCACCTCCGCAATAGCATCAACATAGTGCTCGTGCCCAATCCTTCCCATCCCCTTCCGCAGCGCAATCATGCCCGCCTCCACACACACAGCCTTCAGCTGCGCCCCCATAAACTCGTCCGTCGACCGCGCCAGCTCCATCCAATTCACGCCATCATCCACCGTCATCTTCCGACTATGAATCTTCAAAATCTGCGCCCTCGCCTCCTCATTCGGCAACGGGAACTCAATCTTGCGATCCAACCGCCCCGATCTCAGCAGTGCCGGGTCCAGAACATCCACCCTGTTCGTCGCCGCGAGGACTTTCACCCTATCATCCGACGCGAAGCCATCGAGTTGGTTGAGGAGTTCCAGCATGGTGCGTTGGACCTCGCGATCGCCGCTCTTTTCGGAGTCGAAGCGCTTGGTGCCGATGGCGTCGAGCTCGTCGATGAAGATGATGGAGGGGGCTTTTTCTTTGGCGAGGGCGAAGCAGTCGCGTACCAGCTTGGCGCCGTCGCCGATGAACATTTGGACGAGTTGGGGGCCGGCGAGCTTGAGGAAGGTGGCGTTTGTTTGGGCGGCGCAGGCGCGGGCGAGGAGGGTTTTGCCGGTGCCGGGGGGGCCGTACATTAGGGCGCCTGGGGGGGGGGAAGGGAGTGGTTAGTGTATGGCAGAGGTGGAGGAGAGGGGGAGAGGAGAAGGGGAAGGGGTGAGGGTTGTGGAGGGGAGGTTGCTGGGCAGGGTGATGGTGAGGGTAGGGTAGAGGGAGGTGGAGGTACCTTTTGGAGCTTTGATGCCGATCTTCTTGAAGAGCTCAGCCTGTTGCATGGGCCAGACGACAGCTTCCACAAGCTCTTCGATCTGTTTGTCCAGGCCTCCAACATCGGTGTACTTCTCTGTAGGCTTCTCGTCCACTTCCATGGCTTTGACTCTGCTGTCATATTCCGCTGGTAATGTATCGAGTACTAGATATGAATCTTTGTTCACACCAATAAGATCGCCAGGCTTGAGATTAGTGTGGTCTACCAGACCGATGAGGGGAAGGAATATCGTTTGTCGGGTGGAGGTTTTGATGACTGCGGATTTGCCTACACGTGTGGCGTCGAGATCGATGTTGGCGCCCTCTTCTGCGGCTTCCTTCTCGACGTCTAGATCTAGGAGCTCCACGACGTTGCCGACTAGGTATGGTAATTGTCTGTCATATCATAGATCAGTAATTGCTCCCCGAAGCGTAAAGCGGCCGAGCTCACCGGTTGTTCTCGATCTTATCCAGATTATCCTTGATCTTCTCCTTCATCGCCGCCTGCTCGTGCGTCAACCGCTGGAACTCGCTCTTCATAATCCGTAGATCATTGTCCATCAGCTTCTTCCGCATTTGTATGTCTCGTGTGCTGGAGTGGAGGATCTCGGCGTCGAGGATGTCTTCCTCCTTCTCTTCTTCCTTCTTGGAAGAGTCGCCATCTTTCATTTCGGCATCGGCATCTTGAGAGGGTTTGGTAGGGTCTTTGTCGCCGTCGTTGGAGTCCTTCTTCTCGTCTTTGCGTTCGCGCTCCATGTCATCGAGGTCTTCTAGGGTCGACATGATGGTGGTGCTAGGTAGGGTGTGTGGACGGGAGTTGGTGGTTGAAGCTGAACAAGGCAAAGACTGGTGTAAATATCAAGTATCAGATGCCTAAGGTTTTGTCGGGCAGGATCTTGATGCAAAGCTACTGTTGCTGTTATCGAAGCTTAGGCGCACGTGATCTTCATAACTAGACCGAAGTATAGCCGTGCCGTAGTGTAATCGAACAGCGGGTGTTGTCCATGCCTCCAATTCATCCAAAGGTCTGTACATCTGTCTTGTCCTTAGCTGTGTTTCGATTACCCTAGTGACTCTAAAGTGTTGATTGTCCAATGTTAGCTATCGAAGGTCCAGAGAATATAAGATCACTGACTACAAAGCTGGCTACCATACCACATTGCGAGCCATTGTACCCGCATGCACTGTTTCCAGTATACTCTATGATTTGAGCCGCCTCATGCTGCAGAGTACTACTGGTGACAGATCGCACTTCTCATTACTATATTCGATTCTTCCACATGCTATTGAATACATATACTACAATGAAATTCTTTTGCGTAGCGCAATCAGATTATTCTCTGGTTTATATAACGATTCTATCAAACCACACCGTACGATGATGTTGATTCAGACGTCGCTGGACTCTTCCTAAGAGTTTCAAGATCAGCCGCATTCCCAAAGGCTATGTTCCGAATAGAAATAGTCAGATCAACTACTGGGCCTGAATGTTCCACTTCGTAATCAGCAAGCAATGCCATCAGAGACAACAGATTTTGTTTCTAGCCTTTGTGCAAGGGATATCATAATCTGGGTACCTCGAAGTGTTGGTAAGATTTTTCGGTCACTAGCGGCTCCCTGCAGCGGTGTTTTTCCGGCCTCCCTCCATCCTTTCGGAAATGCTTCCATTCTTGTTTCTCTAGCTGAAGCTTTTTTGCACACCGATGATGGATCGTATCTGGTCATGGCGGAAGCGGAAGAGGGAAGAGGATGATGTTACCTCCAATTTTGGTCACCCTGCAGAGGCTCCCCCTTCGGCATTGACGACACCGCCCCCAACACTGGCTCAGCAGCCACCAGCCTCGACCACGGCGTTAGGTTCGGACCGTACGGCAGCGCAGCTATCAAAGTCGGGTTTAGTAAAGCTCTTCGAGCCCCTCAACCCAGAGACTACAGTTGCCGATCTTGTCTTTGTCCACGGTCTTAATGGCAGCTCGCATTCGACGTGGTTACACAAGGAATCTGGCATCCACTGGCCGAGCGATTTCTTGTGCCAAGATATCAATAACGCTCGTACATTCACCTTTGGCTACGATGCAACGGTCTTCAAATTCGGGCACCAAGTATCACGACATCATATCAAGGACCATGCCGAAAAACTGCTCAACCATCTGACTATAGAGAGAGAATCTACGGGGACTGTACGGCCGATATTCTTATACTAACCTTTCCCTTGAAATTTGCTAACTGTGAGCTAGGAAAGTCGGAAAATCATATTTGTCGCCCATAGCCTTGGTGGTCTAGTAGTCCAAAACGCCCTCGCACTCTCAAGCAACAATTCCGAGCAGCACTTCCAAAAAGTCGCGAGCTGTACCACGGCCATTCTCTTTCTGGGGACGCCGCATCATGGGGCTCATGCGAAATTCACCGATGTTTTCAAGGATACAAACCGGGAGGTAGTCAAAGTCCTACAAGAAGACTCTCCCGTGTTGGCTGCGATCACTCATGATTTTGGTCAATTCGTGAACAGGCGGCAAACCGCCCAGTCGGCCGTTGCTATTACATGTTTCCATGAAGAGTACCCTATGAAGACTCCTGCAGGGGCAGCGGTACGTCTTGGGTTTTCTTGGTTCAATGTGTTCTTTGTTTGGTGTTAGAGAAATGTGGAACAATACATATTCTTAGTCAACTGTAAAGGCGGATTAAACGCTGAGCATCGCTAGATAATGGTTGTTCCTACGAACTCAGCGATCAGAGACGGTTGTCAGAGTTGTGGCATATCAGCGAACCACCAGGTAAGAACCGTCTCGATCCTGTGCAAACAATGGCGCCCTGCCCTTCGTGGGAGAGCTACTTTGACGCCAAAGGATTGCCGTTGTTAATGTCTTTCCTAGAACATGACGAAGTTTGCGACAGCATCCGACCCAGGCTATAAAGCAATCGTCGGCACTTTACGAAGATCCATCAAATCAAATCAAGCTCAATCCTCTGGCGCAGTAATGATGACAGATGGACAATTAGGTTAGAGCTGACCGGCTGGAATCACACAAGGAGCGTGCTTATTGTTGTAATAATGTCTAGCATGCCTTCGTAGCCTAGATTTTCAACAATCTACAGCCCGTGAAGATGAAATTCCTCCAGCAGTATCGGACACATTCAATGGATCTGGGCAAAAGCCGAACTGCGTTTTCCGCATTGGCTGCAACACGGCGGTGGGACCTACTGGATCACAAGGAATCCAGGCTCTGGAAAGTCGACGTTGATGAAGTATCTTTCGGTAGATCCCCTGGTCGTTCAGCACCTCAGAACTACCTTCACTTCTGAACCAATCACGGCATCCTTCTTTTTCGACTTCAAGGCCAACAAAGCCTTGCAAACTCGCTACTTGGCTTGCTTCAATCTTTACTATGGCAGCTATTGAAGCGGAAGCCTTCCGACATCGACCTGATCTATCCCAAATAGAAAGAAAAGGAAAGATACAGGTCTGAAGTTCGCTGGAGCCGACAAGACCTGGAGCCTGTGTTGGTAGCAGTACTCAAAGGCCCGGAAAGTCCAAACATCTGTCTGTTCATAGATGCACTGGACGAGTTCGATGGGAAAGATGTCGAATTAGGAACGCTCTTAAACGGACTTGCCCAGTCCCCCACTCGGAATATGCGTTTGTGCATCGCGAGTCGGCCGAGCTTCTTGCATCCCATTAAGACATACCAACGCATCCATATAGAGGAGCACACCAGCACAGACATTGAGACCCTCACCAATACTCAGTTGAAACCCTTACTTGAAGCCGACAACAAATTCGATCGCTTGTCCGCCCAGCGCGAGAACAATGAGGCTGATACCCACACTCGACTGAGTAATCGCAACAGCGAACGGGAACCCTGTTTTACCCTGGCTGAGCCGGATTCTTATGGTCAGCTCGCTCATGATGTCGCGGAGAAGTCCCAAGGGGTATTTCTGTGGGTCAGACTCGTTACCGAAGAACTGCTGCAGGGGTGGTCCCTGGGTAACAACCTTGCCCACCTCCGAGCACAGCTCCACTGTCTCCCAGAAGACATGCTGAGGCTCTACCATCGAATCTTGGACAATATGGAGGCTTGTCAGCGCGAGGACGTTAACCCGGTGGCTTTCCTCGTCGCTCATGCGGCAGACCCTTTGCGGCTGCAAGAGCTGCAGTATGTTATGAACAGCTTGGAAGGCGCTCGTCATATAAGCACCCAGGACTTACGTAATACCATTAGAAGATACGGCTTGTTTGAGATCAAGTTGAACCGAGTTCATCCATCTCACGAGACCGCCTCGGCGTTCTATCGAAATATGTCGACATCAACCAATTGGCATGAGTACCTTTTGAAAACTTCAGTTCTGTGCCTGTGTAAGGTAAACGATTGTATGCTACCATTGACATGGGATTACATTGACGAAAAACTGCGATTACTTGACTTGGGCAGTCTCGAAGTCTGGGGCGGCTTCGGTGATGTCACGTGCAGGAAAAGTACCATGGTAGAAATTTTTGAGATCCTCAAAAAGCATACCTTCTTGGAATACGCCATTCGCCATTGGTTCCACCATGCAAGACTGGCTGAAATTACAAGTCGGACCTCGCAACATGAACTCTTGAAGGCGTTAGGTATTCGAAACAGATTGCATTTCTGGAGAGTTCTCACGCAAGCTTTACAGTGTCGACATTCATATCTCTACCAATATGCCAAAGCTTATCAGCAAGGGTTTGCCGAAAACTTCAAGAAAGGCGCCCGGTGCCGTTTTGACTTGAATCTAGTCGTAGACAAGGATGACACCAGTTTCCTCCATCGTCGCGTGGATCTTGACAATATTGAAGAACTACGCGTGAGAATACCTTACGGAAGCGAAGGCGCGACCTTAGAAGATCAGGAGTGTGGCATCGAATTGTCCATGATGAGGATCTACATGGATAATGATCTTGACCTCTCACTACATCAGATGATGGGCCTTAAAACCCAACACGGCCAGCTGGAATTCCCAACAGGCGGAATAACGGAGATTCTGAGGAATCTTCGCGCTTTGAAACAGCCTGGGGAATGGTTGTCGGAAAAACATATTCTAGGGGAGGCGATGTCTTATAACAAGAAAGAACTGGTCGAGGTCTTTCCCCTCAATGATGATGACCTCTCGATGGAACAACGTGAGCTCTTGGACGAATGTATTTGTAATTTCTCGAAAATTTCTACTTCGACAGGAGGGGACTCATTGTCCAGACTCGTACTCGGTTACATCGCTAAGACCCCACATGTCGCCGCGTTGTCGTGCAATGTGTATGACCATCTAGTTCGATATAAGAATAGTGGAGTTACTGGTTCTCTCTTGAAGCACGTTGAGCGCCATGCTGAGGAAGCCGAGGCCTTTTATTCAGTAGGTTTCAAGAGTCATGTCTTGAAAACTGAAAATATACTTGCAGGGTACTCGTTTTTGAGGGACACGTCTCTCGAATTCGGGCTCATAGATGGATGTGATGGAGAGATCTGGGAACTTCCTTCCAACATTGGCGAATTAGACGTCAACAAACGCTTCGATCTGCTACCAAATGGTGAAGTCCTTGACGAAAAAGAGGTTGAGGTAAGGAATTGCCAGGTCTTCAAATCCCGGTTTCGATGCAGCTGTCAACCTTTGGAGCACGCTCTTCGCCAACTGAACCGCTTTTACTCCGCATCACCCAAGGACATTGAATATTGGGCTCACAGCAAACACATGAGCGTGGCACATCTATGCGCAGGATACCCAAAGCTCATGCGCAACACAGCACGATATTTGGTGGATCGCGGCGCGGAGTGCAATGCCACGATTAGGAAGCTTGCTGCTACCGACGAGGACATACGGGGCATGGTTTCGAAAATATCGGATGATGACGAAGGAACTGGCTATGGACTAAGAAACGACTACAAGCGCTGCTATGTATTCGATATCGAACGATCAGACAGTGGGTCCTACAGCGGAGAGGAAAGCAGTGCCTTTGAGGACGGTGATGATGATGAAGGCTGTGAGACCGAGAATGGAGAAGTAGATCAAGGGAGCGATAACGGCGACCACGACTGCCCACATACCAACGAAACGACAGACTGAATGTCCAACATCACGAGCCCCAAAACTGCGTGCAATGTCGCGCAGAAATTGCATCTAGCCAAGAGCACCACTTAGGGTAGAGTCGTCGTGAGTAGATCCTCTCGAGGCGCAACTTTACAGCAGCTTCAAAGTAAGCACTGCTGACCAAGGCTTGACATACTGCTGACAGAGGCTTGGCATACCATGTCTGAGAGTTGGGGCAACTAACAAATGGCTCTCTTGATAGGGTATCCCCTGAGCCAGCCAGGTCAGCCGTGTCAGCGAGCTACCCTCATGGTGATGATCCGGAACTGAGTCTGGATTCTTCTACTTGCAGATCTATGCAAAGGCTCCATGAACTTCCTCTTGAAGTGGCCTTGATACGAGATCCTAGGCGTTTCCAAATGCGACCAAGCAGCAAATGGCATGGCTTAGGATGCTTGAAGTACTGCTTGCATGCAATCAAATGGTATATGCCTTGGAAAACCTACACGAGATACTTCAATAGCGTGCCTGGGTCTCCCGGCTATTCATCTTGGAAAGATATAGAGTAGACGTCCGTTGTCATACAATGACCACCAAGCATATCCATTTCCGAAACCCACTCAGAACTTCTGACCCTCGAGCAAGCACCATCCCAGAACTATGGCTCTGCATCCTCTGACCTACCACAACCTCACAGTCTCCGACGGCACGAACCTTGCCCACACCGAAGCCGGATCCCCTTCCCATCCCCTTCTCCTTCTCCTGCACGGTTTCCCCTCCTCGAGCAATCAATTCCGCAACCTCATCCCTCTCCTCTCCCCAACCCACCACATCCTCGCCCCGGATCTCCCTGGCTTCGGCCTCACCACCTCCCCAGCCAACTACAACTTCACCTTTGCCAACCTCGCCCAGACCATCAGCCTCTTCCTCGCCGCCCTTCACATCACCCGCGACGCCGTCTACGTCTTCGACTACGGGGCCCCTATCGCATTCCGTCTCGCACTCAAATCGCCAGAGAGCATCACCGCAATCATATCCCAGAAACGGAAACGCCTACGTCGAAGGCTTCGGCCACCCCTTCTGGGACCCCATCATTGCAGTCTGGGAGCACAACACCGCCACCAACCGCAAAATCCTAGCAGACGCGTACTTGACCCTCGCCGGTACCAAACTCCAATATGAAGCCGGAGTACCCGCACCGGACCAACCGCTCATCGATTCCACCGCGTACACCTGCAGAACGTCAGGTCGCCGGAGAAGCAGGCGGTGCAGCTGGACTTGCTGTACGATTACCGCACGAATCTCGATCTGTATCCGGCGTTCCACCAGTACTTCCGAGAGAGCCAAGTCCCGCTGCTGGCGGTCTGGGGGAAGGGGGATCCGGCGTTTGTCCCGCCGGGTGCTAGGGCGTTCAAAAAGGATTTGAAAGATGCGAGGATTGCGTTTGTGGATGCGGGACATTTTGCGTTGGAGACGAGGGGTGGGGGAGATTGCGGATGCTGTGAGGGGGTTTTTGGAGGATGTTGGGCATGGAGATCTTGATCGTGGAAGACTGGGAGCTTGAGAATTTGGGTCTTGAGGAATGGAAGAGTGGTGTGGATATCGATATGGTCGTTTGCGAAACGTTGCTGTGTGGGGTGAGTCCTGTGACTTTTTGAACATTGATTAGCTTTATGTTGTGACTCGGTCTTTCTATTGCAATCGACAGACTCAAAAGCGTGCGAAGAAAGAAAGTGGAAAGAACTCAAGATGGAACTCCCTATTCCTCTTCAGTAATATAGCCTTGAGAATCCCGTCTAATTTTCTAGGTCAGAATGTACCGAAGCGTCATGTACGCCGTAGGCTTCCGAGTTGACTGTAGATATCTTCTGGAGGAGACCCAGAGTCTTTGAAATAGGATATCGGTCTTCGAACTAGTCTGCATGCATTTTCTCGTGACTATTGAATGCCTTGAGCACCCGGCACAGAAGCATATCGAGAGTTACAGCAGTGTAGTGTTAGGTACCGAACATGGGACGAGTCAAATTGCGTGTTGTCGTCTTTTGGTTCGCCAGGGCTTGTTCACTTTAGCCACGGCGACGGCGGCTTTTGTATAGGAGTGTTCAGTGATCCACCATGAGTCTCGACGCACTGGACAAATCGTTCTGATCGGCAGGCTGTATGGCTCCAGTAGCTTCCCAGAAATCTGATGATACTCAGACGCTGGCATCTGAATCATAAAGCAGTCAATGCGAATCAGAAATTGACTAGAAAAAGGTCGACAGCCGTTGAATGGTTCAGTCAACGAGTTTGTCATCCGATATTTCCTGGGAAATGAATCTTCTTTGATTGAATATCCTTCCGTAAGTCAAGTCTCTTAAGTCCACTTGTTTTTCCTGGTACGAGACGAGGGCGAAACTGGCAGTGCTGAGCCAGTAAGTGTCCCAGGTGGCTGACTCTCCAGAGTGACCGAAGCAGAAGCCGGTGAGCCATTCCCTCACTCAGTCGCCACAGCACTATCATTCTCAACTGTCAACCTCCCATAGTCAGAACCAGCCCACTGCTGCCATAGATCTCGACCTGGCCTCCAGTAACCGCCGTCGACGGTTTTTCATAAGTCCTGTAATACGTGCAAGCCGAGTTCAGCGTCTGCGCCACTGTCCACACATCGAACCATCGGCCCTCCGCTGGTCTTTCCGTTGCTGTGTTCACGCTGATATAGCATTTCCCGGAGACGGAAGTCTTTGGGAGCTGGAAGATATCAGGTTGGCCACCACGGTGGAAGAGACCGATGTTGGTGTCCATGTAGAATCCTTCAAGAACGGCTTGCGCACAGTCCCAAGGTGCTGCGTTTTGGGTGGGGAGGAAGGGTAGTCTTTTGATGCATTCGTATCGATTAACCCGGGTTAGATTACCTATCGACTGTGCGGACGTGTAAATGCTGAGTGTGGCGTAGACTAAAAAGAACATGAGCGAAAGAGTCCTCATGATGATAGCTTTGGTGTCCGATATTCCCCATAAGCCATGTTGTGGGACTATGAACAGATTCCATACGTATATGAAAGGGCCATCTACGCGCTCAAGCGCCATGATTCCGATGGATGCATATCAACAACTGACGAGTTTGCGACGGGCTCCGCGCTGAACTCAGCCTTGCTCTCGTCAACGCGAGCTACCGTAGAAAGCGGTCATCCAGGAGCTTCGACTATCTTGCTTGAAAAGCGGCCAAGATGGCAGACATCCACCATGAAAGAAGAGAAAGCCTAATTACAGTGCAGAGACAATACTGAAGGCCGTCTGAGTGAGCACGACACGCGTAGCTCACCAGCCCATTTTCTTCCTCAGCGCCTAGGTATGCCCTACTTCCATTCCTAGAGCCTCCTGTTCATTCGCTGGCCGGATTTCTCCAAAAAAGACCTCATATGGAACAACGATCTTTGGACTGATTGACGCGGCTAAATGGGTTCTCTGATATCTTCTATGACGTCAGAGCATGCGACAGGCGAGGCTGCTGTTGCAATAGAAGAATAGACGCAGATAACGCGGTGTTGGTGCAGAAGACGGCTTTGCATCAACTGGCGAGAAGCTCGTCCATCAAGATGTCCTCCAATGTTATTAATGTCTTCGTTGTTCGGGGTGCTGCTAGTGGTTGATGCGGTGAAGGCAAGTCGATAGACGGGTCTCGGCGTCGAAGACGACATGAAGCATACTTAGCAAAATTTGACATAGTACAACCAGCACAAATTGGACAGCAGATGGAGTAGAGTCCTGCGTGGCAGGGGGGCTGGTGCCAGAGACCGTATGGTGGTCGCCCACTGCGCTCCATCTCATTGCGTTGTTATTCTGACCCACCCACCCATCCACTCCATTTCAGTCCCTGCTGCGTACTTGAACATTGGTCACCGCTGGCCTCTTTGAGGTAGGCCAATCAGTCGGTGGCCCAAACACCTAATGTATATAGAGCGAGCGAGGTACAACGGTGGTAGCTCATGGAGATTGAAAGTGCTGCAGGGAATGAGAGGACAAGGACAGCGTGCAAGGGTACAATGGTATTCACTTCGACGAATCTATTGATGACGCCTCTTGCTCAGACGTCTGGATGGAACTGAAGAACCCAAAGACTGCGATCTTTAATCAGCCCACAACCCTTGATCTTTGGCCGCCCCTGGAGGTATCACCACACCACTCCAGGGACTTAGTAGGTCGAACAGGCTTCAGCAATCGACGAGATAGTACTCAAGACGCGGGCGCGGTGCCAACGCGCGACTACACCGTGCCTGGAGACCGGCCCCTGGATGCAGAATACAAACAAGCACGGCCTACCAGCTGGTAACATCTGAAAGTCCATTGTTGTTTGCGAATGAGAATCATCTCCTGCGGTAAGACGAGGAGAGTGTGGAAACCTCAGCCTCGTATAGCAATCGGTTCGCTGGCCTCGGGCTGTGGAGCGAGCCTCCTTCCTTGAACATCGTTTGATATCCCGAAGCAATCCACAAGACAAAGGCAAGAGGCACAACAGGGAGCACTAGTCAAGCAACCTTACGGATAAAGGACCTGAGAAATCTGCGAGATCTTCATATGCCAAAGCGTTTCTCTAATGGAGTGATGAACACGGTGGACAACCAGGAGCACCAGAACCACCAGGTCAGCGCATCATCCTCCACAGATCTGAACAAGAAGAGTCTACTCAAGAAAATGCCGGCAGCTAGACTTGGGAGAAGGAATCCAACGAGCCCTACGTTCCAAAAAGCGGGGCATATGAGAGACCATGCTATCACGGGGATAGCGATCGAGTAGCGAGCAGCCGAATCGCCGTACACCAGAGGAACTGTCTTCCTCCCACGCTTGGCGTCACCATGCACGTCCGCCATGTCCTGCATTTGCAACGTTGTAAAGATGATGCCGCCAATCATTGCCAACCATGTGGTCGATGTTTCATTGAGGTCATGAAGTCCATATCCGGCGGCCACCTTCATGGAGCCGGAGCTATAGCATATGTAGCCGAAGCCGTTAAGCAGATTTCGCACCACGACGCCGTTATCAGCGCCCCCCAGATCATTGTACATCCAAGTCCCGACCATCAGCGTGACCGATTCCCAGGTCCCTCCGAGCTTCAGCGTGGCAAGATAGACGGACGGGATCACTAGGAGAAGCGCTGTTCGCGTTTGCGTCGCGGATATGCGTCGTGAGGGTATCGCACGCCATGGCTTGTTGACTGAGTCCTCGAGGACGGATTGAATCACCGATTGGTTACACAGGTCGAAGAGGAAGAGATTCAGCCAATTCCAGAGGATGACTCTGGGGATTCGAAACAAGATTTGCCGCGAGTCCGGAATGTTGTTGTCTGTGAGAATACCTCCGGACAGGGCGCTGGTGATTCCCAATATACTTTCTGGTACAATAACACTCTTGATATCGCTGACTGTGAAGAGCCATATGGTGTAGAGATGGTAGAATATCTTTGACAGCTAGGGTTGTGTCAGCATTCATGTGAGATAGGCTGACTAGAGAAGACAACGAAAGTTCTGATCCTACCATTTCCGAGAGCGTAAAGGGGTTTGATGTTGGATCGCGATGTAAATTATCTATTGATGTGAGGAGTAAGTATGGAGGAGAATATAATTATCCCACACTGCAACGTCATTCAGCAGCATACCAGCTGTTAGATGCAGGTCCGACTCCAAGGAAGACTAGCAACCTATGTCCAATCGAATGCTCCACGGTCTTGCTCGGAGTGCGTCTTCACGGCGGTTCTTCGGAATCCCCCCGCCAATGCCCCCACGGGCCGCGACGAGGTATCATATTCTTGAATATCGTTGTAGATGGTGGAGAGCTCGTATGGCTGGATATCGTAAAGTAGCGCTGGTGACGGCCAAAGCATTGAAGAGTGCTGGAGCCTGGGTCAACGATTCGGGCTATCTTGGCAAGCGGCAGAGGCCCGATCCACTAGCCGAAGCGGGGTCCGACTCTCCCAGTCCTTAGGATACCAAGTGATCCGTACCACTGCTGGCATCTAATGGACGACGGAGGACAAAGTAAGTCCGGCTGAGTCTGGCCATACCTTAGCCACCATGTACGAAGGACGGCACAGCAGGGGGTTTCCGCATTGGTGGATTTACTTCATGCCGCTACTGCACCAAACACCAAATCCCTCTGTGACCTGTGGAAGCAACACCTAAATGCCACAGGGGCCACTTTACATGTCGCCAATGTGTGGTCGCGGAGGTCAAGGAACGGTTCACATCATGAATTCAGGCGTACATACGTCGGATTCGAGACCCTACGTCCTCCAGGGTCTTGGTGCAGACTCACCAACGAACGACATGAGTGGAATTACGGGTATGAATGCGGGCGGCCACGGGTGACTGCATGAAGAGATGCGACAGAGATCCACTTGTCGCACCAAGCTGCAAAGACGTCCTTCAGCTAACCAATAAAAGAGTGGTCGTACAGGTTGGCCGAGGACATTTATCCGATAAGGCCAACAGCTTTTACTGATGAAGCTCGCCCTCAGGTTCCTCCGGAGGTCTTGGCTGCAGCTAGTTTCGAATTGCTGCAACCTCTACGCACCTCACTGAATACTGCCTTTGGACATCGGAGATCCCTCTCACAAGCAAGAATCAGCCCCTCGTAGTTGGGGGCAAATCGACCGATACCACAAGGAATACGACTGGACTGTTCAGCTGGGCTAGTACTCCAGATCATATCTCTTGTCGAACGCGGTAGCTTGTGGCCGAGTCTTGGACTGCTGGACTTACAAGATAGGATGCTTGGGGTGCAATTATAGTTGCATTCGCATCCTTCAGAACTACGCTAGTACTACTTTGCTCAAACAGCTTCATGAAGTTCCAGGTTTCCAAGAGCATCCTTGAATCTTCTACGGGTGGCACGACGTTGTGTGACTGCAGCTCAGCCCCTCAACTGCAGGGTATGATTCAAGTGCTGATGTTGGGGCCTCTGCCTCATGCACGGTGATCCCACGCACCCTCTTTTCATCTGTCTCTCCACTTTGACCACTCGACGTCCTCGAATCAGCTGCCATCACACAAGAACAAGGACCATATGCAACGAATGTTCGATACATATGAAACGCCACTATTATTGGCGCATTCGATGTTTTTGTCGATTTCTTCAGCATTGTTGCCGGGATGACGCGCTGGCTCCCTGGTGATACGACAAAAGATCATCGGACACACCAATTTCGGGGCTTCCACCGCCGGACCGAGTATCGGGTAAGCTTTTACTCTTGCGAATACATTATCCCTCTAATCTTTGGCCCTGGAGCCCAAGTGGCGCGGCGTGTGACATGCACGAGCTGCGGACCGAACCTCAGGTTTCAAAGGCCTCTTTGTCCTTGACATACTTCCAAATCCCAATCCTCCTACTTGGCTAGACATGCCCTAGGCGTTGCAATTCTATCTTCCACGCCTCGACACAGAATTTTATCGGCGACATGAGTGCTCTCGTCCTAGAAGCGCCTCCAGATGGAGATTACGACTTGCGAGGTCACTATATGGCAGGAATTATTGTCATAACAACTATTGCGGTATCAATCGCCTGGCTACGGCTCTATATACGCGCCTTCGTTAGTCGCAACCTATGGTGGGACGACTGGACCATGTTTGTTGCATCAGTATGCGCACACACCGAAGACACGACTCAGTCAGAGGCACCTGCTGATACAATCGTAGCTCATAACGGTCGTGACCGATGCCTTCCTCATCAATGCGTACCACCTGGGTCTAGGTCGACATCTGTTCTACGTCCCACCAGAGAACGTTCCGGAGACTTTCAAATGGCTATGGGCCGCCGAGCCAACAAACTTGCTCGCCGTTTATCTTGTTCGATTATCCATCGCTCTATTCTTTCTCCGACTCGTCCCGCCAAAGAGACGGTTCATTTGGACTTTATGGGCCACCATTGGCATGCTCACCGTCGCTGACATTTACGTATCGATTGACTTTTTCTTCGAATGCAGACCGATACGCAAGGTTTGGCTACCCCAAACACCAGGTGCTTGTTTCAGCGATGTATTCAACGAGTCTGCCCTATGGCTGTTCCAGGGTGCGTCGGCCTTTTTCTCCTGTAATCATAGGCCTTCCAGGTCCCTTTTGTAGCGAGAAAGCAGAGCTAATTCATCGCAGCGGCCTCAATCTTGGCGGACATTGTCTTGCTGTGTATCCCGATCTACCTGTTCTGGCGGCTACAAGTGGATTTGCGGACGAAGGTTGTCTTGATTGTCCTCTGCTGCCTGGGTATCTTGTGTGTATAGCCTTTTAGAAGCGCCGATCGTCATGCTCACAGGTCCATACCAGTACATCGGTCTGCGCGATTGTCAAAACCATCCTGTTGCCGGCTTTGTACAGCACTGACCCTGATAAAACATGTTCGTTCAATTTCTACTCGGGCTCTTACAATATATAGAACTCCCGCTGACGCGAAAAACTGGCAGGGACTGTAGCACAGCTATGTCTCTGGGCTCCGTAAGTACCGCTAACCCTTTATACCATGGATCCATTCTGACTAAATCCCACCAGACTTGAACTTTGTGTGGGCATGATCTGTGGCAGTATCCCAACCCTGCGACCCCTCTTCACTCAGTGGCGAAAGAGAGGCTCAAGAGGCGCAGGCTACTACGATCGGACCAGATCCGCAATGAAACTTGACTCTTACGGGCATCATGCACAGAAAGCAAATTTGGCGCCAACTTCACAAGTCTCCATCGCAAAGGGCACAAGATCGTTTGAGCCATCGACGTCTGAAGACCGTATCGTGAAGCCGGAAGATGAGCACCGGATCCTCAGAACGCAAGACATTGAGATCTCCTTCAAGAGCGCTATTTCGTCTAGCAAGAACTCTGGAACACCATTTGATGGATGGGGAGCAGTGTAAAGGATGGATAATGGGTTGATGCTCCATTCATGGACTTTTCTCTGATACCTTCATCGACATTAAGATCAACGAAGACCGTTGTTGGACATTTCAATCGTCACGTTGAGTCCTTAGGCAAGAAAAGCCTTTGCGTGGCCTTCAATGGCATTAAGTGAGTTGGACGAACTTTCGATGCGCAGGATACAATTCCCATCTGTACTCGACCCCCTTTGATGCGGGAACCTGCAGTACCAACGTTCGCAGCTTTTTCAAACGCCAGGATATCGAAGGGTCAGACTTAGACCAATCATCGATCAGTGGCCATGCTGACACAAGTTGACTGAATCCAAGGGGGCAAGATTCGGAGTGGGTGCGACGCGAAAGGGGCACTGCTGTTGCGCCGATTGGGCAATCAATTCCTTCCGAGCCCTGTAGTTGACGTACACGTAAAGTACGTGTAATGTACTTTACGCTTTGGTGTTGCAAAAATAGCGTACTGCATGAGCTTGCTGTTCCCGTGCATATAGTGTGCAAGAACCCGCATAGTTCGAAGGGTGATTGCCGACTCACTTCTGTGCATGTACACGTCGTACTAGTTTCACTAGTAGTGAGTGCATGTTGAGCATAGAGCATCGAGGCACCAACGCGAGGTTTAGATAATACCCATAACGGAGTACGGACGGCACTCTGATCATGACCTCTCTCTGTTTGAATACTCAAGTCTTTGTACATGATCAAATCGGCACCACGATATAGCAGGTTACACATGCTTAGTCAGTTAGGTTTCCCGAAAAGGCAACAGCGACCTCTCACCTTCGCCTTCCCCGCTTCATCAATACACATGACGATTTTTAAAATGAACAAGCCTTCCCCTTATTTCAGCTGGTAGTATAGTACGTGATGATCGCTGACTGTACTATCCTCTGCACCTCTGTACTTGACACCCATTCCCACGCAAACTCGTCGATCCATCAGACGGTTTGCCGAAACAAATGCAAGACAGCTTCAATATTACATTGAGAGATTGGTCATCAAGCACTCACCCAAATCAAAGCCATGCCGCGTTCCATCCATTCCAACCAGCCAGCATACGGATCCCGACTACTACCTCAGGTACTTGATGATCTTGCAGCATCCAAGCCAGAGAGAATCTACGCTTCGTTTCCCAAGACCTTCGATCTCAAAGACGGCTTCCGAGATATTACCGTCTTACAGATGTCTCGGGCAGTCAATGCCATAGCATGGTGGCTTGAGAAGGAAATCGGTAAAAGCTCAACGTTTGAAACAGTCTCCTATCTGGGCCCACCGGACATTCGGTATGCCATTATTTTCCTGGCAGCAGTCAAATGTGGATACAAGGTGATTCTCCTTTGACAATCAGACCGAGCTGCCTTTCACACTTGACGCCCCTTTCAGGTTCTCCTACCCTCACCACGTAATACGACATGGATCAACTATTCGTTGCTAGACCAGACCGAGTGCACGAAGTTTCTAGCTTCCCCCGAAATGGTCCCGAAGGCAAAGATACTGCAGGAAGAGAAAAAGGAGCTCCAAATCCTTCAAGTGCCATCACTGGATGACATGCTCGTGGATGCTAGTGAGCATTATCCATACCACAAGGACTTCGCCACTGCTCGTTGGGATCCTATCGTTGTACTACACTCTTCCGGTTCCACCGGTAAATCGTATTGAAGAGCGTTCTAAGACCCACATAGCTGATCTGACCGTGACAGGTGCACCAAAGCCAATTGTTATGAACCATGCCACTTTCGCCGTGATCGATAACGATCGTAATCTTCCCACAGTCTCAGGACGAAGGAATCAAAATTTCTCATTGTGGAATTTCGGCGAAGGTGGGGGACTTTATTTCTCGTCGTTCCCGCCATTCCATGTCAGTCTCCTCCCCGTTCTGTAGTAATCATGGTAATTAGCTGACGACCGGTCTAGCTGGGCGGCTTCATAGCCTACATCGCTTTACCCATATATACCAGCGAATCAAGTCTGGTCTTAGGTCCCGCAGACAAGCCTTCGACCGGACAGACTGCTGCAGAGGTCATGCGCCGCTTCAATCTTAAGGCCCTCTTCTGTCCACCAAATATCTACGAACAGTTGCTGCAAGAACCAGATGCGATTGAACTTGCGAAGAAACTTGAATTCGTCATGTACGCTGGTGGTCCCTTGACCACCGTAACCGGCACAGCTTTGAGCAAAGTCACAGACGTTTGTGGATTTTACGGGTCGACAGAGACCAGCCCAGTGCAGGCGCTTGTACCATTGCGCGAAGATTGGGACACGCTGGAATTCCATCCGCTCTATGGAGCTGACTTCCAACCCTCGGATGACGATGCGTATGAGCTGGTACTTCATCACGATCCAAAGCTCGAAGGTGTCCGAGGCTTGGATTGCAATTTCCGCGACATCAAGGAATGGCGTACGAAAGACCTGTTTCGCCCACACGCGACCAAGCCTAATCTCTGGAGATTTCATGGCCGCACCGACGATATCATCGTTCTCTCCAACGGTGAGAAATTCAACCCGGTGCCGAGCGAAGCAATCATCAATAGCCATCCCCTAGTAAATGCTGCACTCATCGTTGGTCAGGGCCATTTCCAAGCTGCGTTGCTCGTCGAACCTGTCAAGACCACTAAATCTTCAAGCGAACTGATCGACGAGCTATGGCCGACCATCGAAAAGGCAAATGCTCAAGCGCAGAGTCATGGTAGGATTGTCAAGAGCATGGTCGCAATCGCAGGCTCTTCGAATCCTTTCGAGCGAGCTGGCAAAGGTACAGTCGTCCGTAAATTGACGGCCGTGAAGTTTGCAGGCGAAACAGCAGCTCTACACTCTAACCTTGAGAGTGGAAGAATGCAAGGAGGACCCACTCTGAGTGACTCAAAAGATGCAGGCTCGATCCAAGATTTTGTTTCCAGAGCGGTGGCATTCTCTTTTCCCTTGAAAGACAGTAAACCCAGCGACGACTTGTACGTGCTTGGCCTGGACTCTTTGAAGACAGTGGAGATCATTGCTGTACTCAGATCAGGCCTTGGAGAGCAAGACACACGATGGCTTTCGAGTCGAACGCTATATAGGAATCCTACAATCGAGCGTCTTTCCAGATTCATTTATCCAAAGCTCAACACGAATGAAAATCGGGAGTCTAAGATCAGGGAGGAAGTTGATGACGACACAAATCTAATGGCAAGTCTGGTCCACAAATACACCAAAGATCTGCCTGAGGCCAAACCTGCGACCGTGTCAGCCTCAGTATCCAAATGTGTCATCTTGACAGGATCTACTGGATCACTAGGCAAGCATCTTTTACGACAGCTCCTCGCCTCCCCGGATGTGACCAAGGTCTACAGTCTTGACCGTAACGTCAACGCTAGTAGCAAGCACACCGACACACTCGTGAGCCAAGAAAAGGAATCTCGTGTTGAATTCCTGCAAGTCGAGTATGGCCAGCCCGAGTTCGGCTTGCCAGCGCAGAAGTACGAAGAGCTTCTTAACTCCGTGGACACCATTATCCATTCAGCATGGAAAGTCAACTTCAACCACTCCCTCGGATCGTTCGAACCCGTCCACATACGCGGTGTCCGCAATCTAGTGGATTTGCAAATCCAAAGCCCTCGAGAACCTCGCATAGTATTCATCTCCTCAACTTCTTCCGTTAGCCGGTGGCCAACGCTGGGTGACAACAAAGGTCCAATTCCTGACGACTTCATCACGAATTTCGATGCCGCTCAATTCATGGGCTATGGCGAGTCCAAGCACGTCGCCGAACACATCCTACACGACGTTGGAGAAAAAGCTGGCGTTTCATCCACGATCCTCCGCGTAGGTCAGATCGCAGGACCTTTGTCTTCAAAAGGCGTCTGGAATGAAGACGAATGGGTGCCCGCTCTCATCAAATCCTCCCGATCGCTTAAATGTCTTCCAAGTGGCATCCCTGACGTCGACTGGATTCCCGTCGATAGCCTCGCCTCCATCATCATCGAATTATCACTTTCTGCTCCCTCAGAAGAAAAGGGAGCGTCTTTTTTCAATCTCGTCAACCCTCATGCCACGGCTTGGGAGACGTTGCTTGAGACACTCAGAGAGCATCTTGGCCCTAGCACCGAGGTTGTCGCCCTGGAGACATGGATTAAGAGACTTCAAGCCTTGGACGCCAATGACCCTGACGTCATCGCCCAGTGTCCAGCGATCAAGATCTTGGACTTCTTCGAGTCCCTTGGCGAACAGCAGACCTTTGGGCAGGTCCACTACCGTACCACTAAGGCATGTCAAGCCAGCAAGACAATGGCGTCCTTGCCAGCAGTTGATTCAACAGCAATGAAAGTATGGCTCAAACAATGGGGATACTGATACGCACCGTGATCTTATACAAAATTCGGGTTTGCAAAGACAGCGTTACGATCGAGAGTGCTCGCTTTGCCGGGGCTGCGAAGGGAGCTCTACATCTCCGAGTATCTCTTGCACTTCTCTCCTCAATTGCCATCTTCACAGCAGTAAGCCTCAGGAGAGGGTATATAAATTAGGACTCAGGTAGAGCAACATGGCTGTGAAATTATCGTCTCTCCTGCTAGTGATAATTTATCAATACCATGCAATGTCGTAAACCACTTGAGCCAATTCCACTCGACCAGAGGGAGGTAAAGTGCTTCCCAGTCCAGAGTATTTTCAAGTAAAGACTAATAGCGAATACACCACACTGGATATGTAGATTTGAACCAGCCCAAATTACACATTCAGATAGGGGAGAAACAACAAAATTAGATCTTGGCGCTTGTGGTTTGTCTAGTGACTAAGCATTTGTCTCGAGATGAGATGACACGAAAACTCTTTTTTGAATTCATTGTTTTTGATAAGAACTATTGGACCCTGTCAGGCTGGGTGGCGCAATGGCAGCGCGTTGCTTTCCGGTGGCAAAGGTTGCGAGTTCGAATCTCGTCCTAGTCGGCGTCAAAATTAACTTTTTTTGCTGAACAATGTGGGTGGGATGAGAGGGGCTACTGTTTTGGTCCACTACATCTTCCGCTTTTGGCCCAGGAAGCACTAGGTTGTCTACCAAACCGTTATGATGGACTGCAACATCTAATTTAGACTTCGTAGCCTCATAATACGGTACCTACCATCGAGGATCCAGTCAAGCTTACTCTCTGTACCCCCTCTCCTCCACCCCCTAAAATCCCACCAACATCCTACACAGCCATCTTGAACCCTCCTTCCCCCTCTCAACCCCCAAGTCCCCAAACCGCTTCAACCCAGTGAGGCCGTCACACCCAGTGCCACAACCACCTATTCCTCCCTGCAGGTCGTTGCAATTACCCTTCTCGGTTCTATAGAGGTTGAGCGTGATGATTCCGGACCGAGATAGGGGGAGCGTGAGGCCCTTGGTAGCGCATTGTGCTTCGGCGTTGAGGTATGGAGGGATGGGTGCTGGGTGTGGTGCTGGATGTGGTTTGCTTGTGGGAGTATGGCGGGCGGAATTGGTGATGTGTAAGTCGTGATATGCCCCCGCGAGTCGAGAGGAAAAGGCCGCGGGAGCGCCAGAAGTATAAACGAACAAGAGGGGGGGGGGGGAAGTTGATGAGAGGTCCGCAAGAGAAGGTCCTTGACATCTCCAGGCCAATTCTAATATATATACATTGACTATAGCGATGATGTATCCTACCATGACGTCCTCCATAAGATAACCTCTTCCATCCGCCATAGTTGATATATATATATTAAATATAGCAAACACATATCGTACCATTGCCTCTTCCACGAAGTGATCTCTTCAATCGGCCATAGCTTTCCGCCCAAACCTTGGAAAACCCCCAATCCAGACCGTATATACGAAGATGACCCACCTAAAGCCGACGACGGCAATATACAAGGATCCAACCTCACGCAGTAAATCCTGAAAGCGAGCGGCCACCGCAAATGCCGCGCACCAGCCGGGCAAGCGCCTACCAAGCCTATCCAAGGATAACGCCCCCATTAGAAAAAGCGCTTGAGGTCCACAGCCTGATAGCGCCACCTCTCCGCATGACACCACCACTTCTTGCCCGCCTGATGACTCGCATTCCACAAGCCCGTACACCCATCTCTCAGCGGACCACCCTCCCTGCCACCAGTCATCAAATCGCCAATATCAATCAATGCATCATCACTCGCCGTCACGTCCGGCTCGAGGGTATACCAGATCTTGCTCCCAATCGTCCCTATGAACGCTTCAAAATCATAGAATTCAATCACTTCGCCATCTTCCTCCACCACGACACGGAACCCGGTGTGCTCGCGTGCTTCGTCGATACGTGCTTGCGCGGCTTTGCGCGCTTCGAAGAGGTTGAGCGAGAGAGGATGGGGGTTCTCTGGGGCGTGGGCGGTGCGGTAGGCTTTGCTGTATTTGTCGCTGGGGAGGAGGATGGTTGCTCTGGGGCGGCAGAGGCTCTGGAGGAGACCGTCGTGGTCTAGAGGAGCGCGCAGGGTGCGGAGGGAAGGGAAGCCATCGGCGCGAATGGATGATGCGAGATTTGGATTTGCGGTTCCGGGGCGGAGGATGTCCCAATGCAGGTATTTGAGAGAATTGGAAGCGATGATGGGCTGGAATATCAGTTCGTCGGTCGGAAGTATGGGTGAGGATTCTTGGACGAAGGTAAAGCGATGGAGCTGCTGAAGGTAGAGTAGAAGTGTGGTGATGGTGGAGAGGTATGCGATATCTAGATGGACCAGGGAGAGACTGCGGAGGGTCTGTGCAGAGGGAGAACGAGCGAAGTCGGAGAGTCCACGGTATGTAACTCCTTCGAGATCTTGAAGGCGTAGAGATTGGAGAGGTGGTAGGTTTTGTAGGATAAAGTCGTCAAAGTCGTCGATGTCAAAATTGGAGATGCTGAGATGCTGCAGTGAGGGAAGGTCCTGAAGAACGGCGGAGAATACGTTTCGCTCCAGAATGCCCCCTTTGTGTGAGTGCAGGAACAAGGTGGTTAAGGAATCCCATTGCTGATGGTAATTTAGGAAACCATCGACCTGTTCTTGATCCATCAGTCCTGGTGGCAATTGCTTCAGCGACCGTTGTGTAATAGCGCTATTCTCCCCCATGATCCAAATCTGCTCTTTTAGTTTCCGCCGTGTCGAGAGTGCGTAGGTTAAACGATCGAATTCATGATGATAGACAGGATAGAATCCAACCAACTCTTCCAAATTTGGGCAACTCATCACTATCGAAGCGACTATATCGATGATTTCTTTCCCATTCAGATCTTCATCGGGATATGCTCGGGGAGGTTTAAATTCGACCACATGCTGCGCCAGTACTCGTCTACCCCGTAATGTTCGCCGAAGAAGTTTCAACCTAATTCCGACCTTCATCTTGTATCGCTTTAGCTGTATTGGCGAGTCGCTACCGGTGAGATGGATCTTTTGATACCTGCACAACCGTTACGTCAGCCTTCGTATCCTTGAAGCCAGGTTCAAATTTATCGTACAGTCGCGGCCTCACAGCTCGGTCCCACTTGCGGCTCACTAAAGCCAACGAAGACAAGTCTCGCAGCAGACATGTCTGACAGCTGAGCGACGCGGAATCCTCATGAAAAGCTCTCAATTGCACTAATATGCAGTCATAGACTGCCGGTGGTAAGCGCTGGAAAGGACTCGGGGGTGACGCCGCCCGAGGCTTCTTTTGAGGAGCATAAGGAATCGCATACGACGACCGTTGAGACGATGGTAGAGACGATGGTCGGGTCGGGCCTTTCGAGTAAAACGAGGCAGAAGAATAGTAGGAGGGATATGAAGCAATGCTTGGATTGGATGAGATCGACGTTCGCGGGGACGTTGGATTGATGTCAAAAGGGTCCCAGGAGGCCGAGCTGCCCGTAGATGCGAGGGAAAAGCGTTGAGGCCTGTAGCCTCCGATGTCAGGATCGTAGACCTGTCCAGCTCTAGACAGCCCTTGTCAGCATCGGCTCCGACATCTGTGCAATCGAAGAGACGCACCGAGAGGGCAGCGCATCTTCAGGCGATAGAGATAGACTCCTTGGCAGGCTTGGTCGGAAGGTCTCCGTTGCTGCAGGCGATAGAGATAGACTCCTTGGCAGGCTTGGTCGGAAGGTCTCCATTGCTGTGCTCCAGTCCTGCCTGTTGCGCACATGGGAATCTCTACCCGGAGGGTGGCCGAGGTTATGAGCCACGTTCTACGGCATCGCCCAGCGAAGAGGAGGGAGCGACTCTCGAGTATATATCGATATAATATAAGTTTTGGGTAGCGGAAGCGTGCGGAGTATAGAGTATACATGTACCTTGTACTTCAAAAGCATCGGGGGAGGTGCGTAATCTGACATCCTCAACCCAAATCAGGATTCGGCGGCGCAGCTTGCCCATTATTGGCACGCTACTTGACGCCACATCCCGGGCCGAAACCCAGACCATCTACTAATCTAGCCTCCATCTGAGGCTCCATGCAAGACTTGCATAAAGGCTTCTACCATTCCACGAGTCCACCCTGTTGCTAATGCAGGGTCACGCCTCTTTCGGAAGCAATTGCTTTCTCATAAGAAATAGGAATACTTCAATTACTTTATCGAGGCTTCGATGGTACGCGACTTTACGGCCGGCATATCTGCCCTGCTACATCAATTATCCATTCAATCCTTTCAAGATTAAGACCTCCGCCTTGGTCACAAACACAGGCCTTCTCCCAGCGTTCTCAACAATATCGCCATTAGTGTCGATTGACGGACTTTCAATATCGTCCACAAGATCTCTGACTTTCCCCCCCTCCCACTCGCCTTTGGAATTGGTCCAAAAGACTCGCTTGATGCCGGCAGAGTGCATGTACGAGATACAACGATAGCCTAAGTTATTCCTAAGTAAGCGAGAGTCCTTGACGGTAGTGCCGCAGATTGGCAATATAAACGGGGAGCAGAGGTCCCAGGCATGAATCCAAATCCCTGCTGGAATACAGAAGATGATATGGGAGCGGTTAAGTTTGCTTACATGGCCTTGAATGCGTTGCTGAAGCCTGCGTGCATGGTATTGGAGCCTGCAACGGACTCTGAGGCTTCTTTTTCGGATGCGGGAATTTAAGTTCGTCGTGCAGCGATCCTGTCAATGGCCGATCTGTTATATCCAAGGCTCTAGCACCAGATTTCTCGCCGCTTGCCGCCTCTTCATCATCTTTGCCCGCTGGTTTAGATGTCGATTGCATATATGTCCGACCAAGTCTTGCCACATAAAGATCGGCTCCTTTCAAACGAGGATCTTTCATTCGCTCCGCAACCTGATGGGTCTTTGTCGGTATACGATTTTGTGGCACAACAACAGCGGGGCTTCTATGCTCATCGCGTGTGAGCGCTGATTTGTTTTTTTTGCCATTACTCTGAAACTTGTGATGGTGATGGTGGTGGTGGTGGTGGTGAGGAATGGGACTGATGTGTTGTATGCGGTACAGATACTGCTTCCGGTGTTTCTCGTTGCAGGGCAGCGCCGGTCTCCACAACGCCTCCAATCTTTGGTACTCCACGGAATTGACGTGGTTCTTCATTTTCTGACGCTTCTCCTGCTCCTCCTGCTGCTCCTCCTCCACCTGCTGCTGCACCTTGTTGGGGTTGTCCTCCTTGTAGGGTGCCTTGTAGTAGGTCGGAGCAGGGTTCAAATCGCGACTGTTGAACCTGAGACATGCCACGGCGCTCCGAGACGGTAAAGCCCGCTGTGACTTCCTCGCAGACAGCGTCGGCGTAGGCTGTGAGACGCTGTAATCTTGCCTGTCGTTTAGAACGACACGGTAATTTAAAACATGGTTTTTGTAACCACTGCGTCGAGCGAGCGGAACCTTGACAAGCTATAGTGGAAGAGAGTGAGAGAGCAGAGTTGATAGCCATCATCTCAGAGTGCACTGAGAGCGGCGTGTTTGCCAGACACCCTCCACCAGTGCCGACAACCTGATTTGCAAAGGCGCTGTACGGCTTGGTAGACTTGCCGACACCCTTGGAGTCCCGCAGCTGCGTATGTCCCGTGGTGCCTTTGCACTTCGTTTTGAGAGCGCGCACAGCAGGCCCATGGACTGCGCTTACAGAGCGCACTTGGCCAGTAGTAGGTGCACCACCACTGTAACCGGAGCGGTAATCATTGAAGCCCTGGCCGATGACCTTTCCACCGCGGACGATGACACTACCGTGGCGATAATGAAGAGGAGACATGGAAGCCTGCTCAAGGCAAAGGGAGAGATACATATCGTTGGGAGACATCTTCAGAACTTTTCTTACTAATGTAACGTTGATGAGAGGAAGTGTAGACCGGTTAATTACTTAGGCGAGCGTTCCAACTTACTGTTTCTGCTGCGTGATGAGCGTTGAGGTTTGTTCGTTCACTTTACGTATCGTCAAGACAATGTTTACCTTTGCCTCAGTACTCAGACCTGCCTGCAGAAAAACCTTTAACCCTAAAGTCAACCCTAAATACTCGCTTAAGTTAGGGCGACGCTAGAGTTGAAGCTAGACGATAGCTTATGCGCGATAGCTTAAACTAGATTTTAATGCACCTAAGCACGTTCAAATTCAATATAAAGAATATTATAACAAGTTTTTAGATTTTTTCTATAACAAATTTGAGAACAACATAATTTAATTTGAGAAAAAATCAACTTTCTTGTTAATAAATGCATCAAAGTTGTCTTTTTACAATTTAAAAATATTGTTAATCAACTTTATTGCGCAACACAATGTCGATTATAATTATTGTAAGTATTATTGTTATTTAATTTGCTACTTTTGTCTATGTTTTATCTAATAATGTTAAAATCGAATACGTCTTACGTTTAACGCACTCTTATTGTCGTCTTCAAGTTGTAATTCTTGAAAAAATCAAAAAATCTAATGTTTATTATATAATTTTTAAGTTCGATTAAATTTTACACTTTACGTTCGAAGCTTTTTACAATTCTATTATTTAAACAATTAATCAATTGAAGATCTTACAAGTGTTTGAACTTACTTAATCGTTATTATCGTCGCATATTAGATACTTTATAAATTGACGCGAGAACAATAAACGCATTTAAGAGTAACGAAGACGTTAAAAGAGTGCGAATAAGTTAAAAGCGTATCAAGATAATCGTGCGAAATCGCTTTAACTTCGAGACGAAACAAAAACAAATTAATAAATTAACGTAAATAATAATTGACAACTTAATTGTTATAACGAAGATTAATTTCGAAAAGAGTTTGTTATTTTAGACAATATTATTTAGGTACGATATCTTAAAGATTGTGTTAATTATTATATTATTATTAATTTTAAAGAATAATTAATATAAAAAGTTAAATATTATTTTAGAATGTAAATGGTTAATGTTAAACAATAACAATAGTAATTCGAAAACGCAAAACAAGATAAAATCAAATATCTTTATATACAATTAGTTATGTTATTAACATTTAAACAACAAAAGAACAATTAAACTAATCTTATTCTAATATTTATTAATTCGAAAATTGCTATTAATTAATACTTTAATGACGAGATGTTAAGACACGAGTCTTTCTCTTTCAAACTATGCATGCTAATTATTGACGAACTTTATTTAATCGAAGAATAACGAAAGTTTAAAGTTAAATATGCGAATCTTGATATACTTCGAATACAATTGTCAATTAAGATTTTAATATTAAAGATGTTTGCTATCTTAAACAATAAAATTAAGAAAATAATTTAAAGTTAATGTAAGTTTAACAAGCAAATCAAAGTATTACAAATATTATTAAATTATTCTAAGATATTTTTGCAATTTATTAAGATAAAAAAGATAATCAAAATATGTTAGATTTTCAATTTTTTTCTCGAGCATCTTGCAAAGCGCATTCGACATATCAAAAACAATAATATATATAAATAGCATTAATTTGATACTTCAAGTTTGCAAGTTCTTTTAACAATAAATAAGAAATCTTAAGTATTTGAAGAAAGTTATTTAATAAATGCTTCTCTTAATAGCGTCGATAATCAAAAATAATAAGAAACGTATTTAACATATTTTTAAAAAGAAATCGCATCTATGCTTATTTTTTAGAATTCTAATTTGCATCAAGATTTATAAAATAAAAATAAACAATTTAAATATTAGACGAGTTATTTAATAACTTATATTCAAAAATATTAATCGAATATATTAGCGTTTTAAGTGCGCAAATCAATGCGTTAAGAAGCAAGCATATTTTATAATATTATATTTAAAGTAATGCATAAAACTTCGAACTCTTAAAACATTAATCGATCGCAAAAATGTCAATATTAATTTTGTCGCAATTATCGAAGAAGTAAATAATGTTAATAACAAAGCGTCTAAAAAAACAACGTTAATAATCAAATAATAAATCTTAATAAAAACACTTCTTAATTAGAATAGAATTTCAATAAAAACGATGCGATCGAATTAATAAATAAGTCAAATGTTGCACGTTGTTGCGATCTCGAGAAGAATATATAAAAGCTAATTAACATTTTAAACAATTGTTATCGAAAAATCGGATTGTTACACTTTAATAACAAAATAATTAATAACATAAGTTCTATAAAGTAAGACGAAATTTAGTCTAAATTATATTGCTCGAATTATAATTTAAATAAGCAAATACTTATTGTTTTGCATAGCAAAATTAACATTTAAAATATTCAAATGTTAAAAAAAGAAAATCTAATTTAAGAAGCAATTGAAAAGCTAAAGAGCGCAAAAGACTTATACAATATTTCTTAATTCTTATCTTAGATTTTATTTAATCTTAATTATGTTTAACGAAATATTAAAGAATCTAATAATTTAAGACAAATATATAATTAATAAAGCAACTCTTAAGCAAATTATAAAAAACGTATAGAATAACGCAACGCAATACAACGTCAAGATGCTTAAGATCTTGAAACAAAACTAGCAATTAAACGTTAAATCGAATAAAATAATTGCAACGAGATTACGCGACAAAGACAAAATAAACGAAAAATTAATAAACGAAGTTGTTGTAATTTTTTAACAATAACAAATCTTCCATCTAATCAAAATTGATTACAAATCTTTAACAAAATTTAATAAAAAATAAAAGAAAAAGAATAAGTAAGAAACAAATGTAAAATTGATAAATGCGAACTTTATTAATCAAAAAATAAAAGAAAATGTCGTGTTAAAAATTGAAAATCAACAAACATCAAGAAACAAACAAGATAAAAATTTCTCAAAAATGCTCTCGAGAGCATCTAGAGTTCGAAAACAAGAATTGCTAAAAAAAATTCAAAGAATGTTAATAAAAATCTATCGTTATTAAGAGACAAACAAGAAATTAAGAAACAAAGAAAGAGATTAAGTTATTTGAACAACTATAAACTTAGTTTAATTGTTAAACGCACGCGACGCAATTTTAACAATTCGACGAGTTTCAATAGAAATAAGCGCGACAATCGCGATAAACAAAGTGGTGTAAATATAAATCTAAAAGATCGTAAAAAAGATTAAAATGCGCATTCTTTATTATCAAATATTTGCGACAAAAACACGTTAGAAATTGAAAGAAGTCGAGAATTTTCGTCTAGATTTAGAGTCTTTTCGAATTTAAATTTGTTATTGTCGTTTACGTATTTAATCTTCAAAATTTTATTATTATTTATATTCTTTATTGTAACAAAAAGTTTTATTTAATATTAATAATTGTATTTAACGTTGTTTTTGTTCAATTTAATAATGTTCGTTATATATAGATTTACGATAGAATTTTTGAAATATCGATTAATAAACTTTTTAATTAATAACGTTTCTACTAAATGCAACGTTATGCTCTATATATTTTTCGAATTATTCTTTTTTAAATGTTTGCTTAATTCGACGATTTTAAACAATTTTTTACAAATAAATTAAATCTTAACAAATATAAGCTCGTAAATATTTAATTCTCAAGTAGTTCGTTGCTATTTTGAAAAAATATTAAACGTTCTCTTTAAAATATTTTTAAATTCAAGTTTAATAATTTCAACAATTAATCTATCTCGAAATTAAAGTCTTTTCAATTTTGAAAATTTACTAAATTGTCAATTAATATCGCATCTTGCAATTTCTTCGACTTCGCTAATATGTCAATTATATAAAATACGCGCAACAATGCTTGAGCATAATTTGACGTACTTATTGTTTTTGTTTAAAAAATAATCGCAATTTTTCGAAAAACGTGTTTTAAAAGTTCGATATTCGCGTGTTTAATAATATATCGAAATATTATATATAGCTTTACATAATTGCAAAAGTTCTAATAATTTCGAAATTCTTAATTAAGAATGGATAAGATTACAAAAGTTAATTGCGCAAATAATAATTCGTGAAGCTAATTTTTTATACGTCGAAGTAATTTTATTTAGAATTTAATAAATTTCTTAATATAAGATTTAAATTATGTTAGAGTACTATTAATAATTTTGAAATTGTACTTTTTTTGACAAGTTAAACGCATTATAATATTAATCGCGCGAAATTTATAACTTTGTAAAATTAATTTTTCGACATTCTAAAAGTTGTTAAATTAAACAACGCGTTTGCATTGTTACTTGTTAGTTATATATTAAAGACTTAATTTATTTTTAAAACACGCGTTATTGAAGTAAATATAATAAATCAATTGCATTATGTTGAAGCTAAAATATTACAATCTAATTATTAACATTAATTAGTCAAAGTTATTAAAGAAGAGTTCGAACGTATATTTTTGCAAAACTATTATCGACTTTATTCTTTTATAAGTCTTTAGATTATTTACACAAATTCGCATGTTATTGTCGAATTATAAGTTGTCGCTCTTAAACTTAATTTGCGTGAAATAAAAATCGTTAATAATATTAATATTGTTAATCGTTGTGCTTTTATTCTTGAAAATGGACTTTATAGAATAATACTTAATTCAATAAGACTCTAGCGATTGAATAAATAACATAAACGTCACTTAAGAAAATTTATTTTTTATCTTTTTGTATTTTGAATTTATAAAGAGATTTTGTATAATGATCTTAATATGTCGCAATTAAATTTGCTTTATTAATCGAACAATACTAATTAATTCGATTATTATTTACGTTTATATCGAGTTCGACGTTCTTAATTTTTATTACAAGTTGTCGAATCGAAAGCGAATAAAATCAAGAATTTTATATCTTCTTTTTTGGCGAAATTAAGTCAAATTCGTAAGATTTAAATATAAGAGTCGTCGTAATAGACTTAAATTGTCTTATCTTATTAATTCTTTTACTTCTTCTTCTATCTTTTACATAATCGAAATTATTATATATTAAGATTGTAATTAGAAGTTTTTCTATTAATCTAAGTTATCTTCTAATCTTATTCGTCAACTTTTTTATATAATATTGAATTGTGCAATAAGATATAATTAGATTAACAAAGTATAACAAATTAACAACTCTTTAACAAACGTTATTATTGTAAAGATAGAGAGCAAAAATCGATTAAAAATTATTCGATTTATCAAGATAAAATAAATAATATAACTTCGACATTGTTAAAAATTAAGCTTCAAATATATTTTTGTCGCAATTGCTCTAGCATCTTAAACGATCAACGCTAGCGATAAATTTCATTTAATAAGTTGTATATTTAATTATTGTCTTTTTAACTTTCTCGAAGTCGATCAAAGTTTCTCAATTTATAATTTCTAAGAATTTTTAATATTTCTTGAAGGCTTTATTTTTTATTAACGTATTTAATTCGAATCGCAATTTATTTATTGCTTAAAATTAATTGCAATAAAATATAATAATAAACTTTTATAAACTTATTAAAAGAAAGAATTCTTTTTTTTTAATCAAATTCTTATAAATGTAATCGAGAAACTCGCTATATTGTTTTGCGAATTTATCGCGATACTATCTTAACAAAGTTAGATACTTGACAACTATTAACTTATAACTTGATATTAAATTTGTAATATTTTTTACTTTTTCAAATTCGATTTTGCGAAATTGACAAATGTTCGTAAGAAAAATTAAAATGTCTAAAAATAATAAACGAACGAAATAAATATTTTTAAAGAAATAATCTTGATTGTTAAAATCTTGCAAAAGAAATAATAAAACAAGACTTAACGTTAGCTTCTCAATAATCAATAAAGACTAAATAGAAAAAAAAATTATAATGCGAGAATTTCAATATAACGAAAAACATTTCGAATTTATATATTCTCGAATATATTAAATAAAGATTGTGTTTATTTTTAAATTAACGAAATAACAAGAAAAAAGAGTAAGTTAAGTCAATTTCGCGTAATGCTATTTTGTTCACTCAATTACGAACGAGTATTTATATTAATGCTTATAACGTTATTGATGCAACAAATTAAATTAAACTTTAATATTCTTAATTTCGCATCTAAATTATTACATAACAATTGTTATAAAATTTACTTTCTTCTTTGTTAAACATAATTTCTTTGTCAAAAATTTAAGTCAAATAATTAAATTAGTTTTTTGCTCTTCTTTATGCTCAATTTTGCGACTTTCGATGCGTTATTTACTATTAACTTGTCGTCAAAAGTCTTTGTTAATTATAAAAGATTAAAATTAACAAATTAACGTTATTTAATTTTGCTAAACGCAAATATTAATCGCGAAGTATAAAGTTACAAATTAAATCTATTAATGCATTTTAATTGTTAAATTTATTTTTAGATGCAAGATTTATCGCAAATACAACTTGCTTAATTTGATATTTCAAAGATGTTTTATAAAACTTGAACAACGTTGCGTAACAATATTGTAATCAAGAAAATTGTCACATTATTGCGTAAAGATATTATTAAGTCTTTATAAAATATTCGTTTTAATTTTTTTATCTCGAAGACTAAGTCTTAATACACAATTTACATCTTTACTATAACACGACAAATCTTTGTTTATTCTTAAATTCGCTTTTGTTAAACAATTGTTATTAAGTATTAACATCTTTTATTGCGAACGAAAGTCGCATATTATAATATATATTCTTGAATTTAAATTATTAACTCTTACATCGTTTGCAACTTTTGATTCAAGTTAATTATACTCGAAGTTTGAATTTTTATTTTAGACAATAAACATAAAATTATTAAGAATATAAAGATCGAAAAAACGAATTTTATATAACGTTGCGTTGTATCGAAGAACAAACTCGCACAATTATATATATTTTCGAATTATTGATAACAATCGCAAACAATTTACGTTTTCGAGTCGAAACTTCTTAACAAGTCGATCGAAATTAAATTGTTTTGCATTTATTTTCAATGTTTGCACGTTATTTGTTACGCTCAAATCTTTGTTAAATCTTTTTCGCTAAATTACTTCGAATTATTCGCAAGTTGTCTTTTTACTTTGTAATTAATAAATTATTAACATGCTAATTAAGCAAGAGTTAACGCTAATAAATGTAGCGCAATTCTATATATTATTTATAAAAAGAAGTAAAACAACGTTTAAGCTTGCACTTAACGCTTAAGAATCTTTACGACTCTTTTTGTTTTACATTACTATTTGCTCTTTATTCTTCTTCTTAATAACGTAGAAATAACGATAATTTATTATTCATTGTAATAAAGAATTTATTTCTTTTTTAAATTCTCTCTATTTTTTCGATAACAAATACATATTTACGACTAGTTATTATTAAACTAGTGTATCTATAATAAATATATCTCGACTTGCATTATCGCTTTTGCAATTTTTTCGATAATTTGAAATAAATAATATTAAGATATTTTGTGTCAAAGAAACAACACTTATGCAATGTGCGTTTCGATTATCTTTCGCAATTAATCTATACACAATTTTAATTACAACATCGTTAATGTAAGATATTATTAATGTATTTCGATAACGAAATGCGAATACTAACTTCATTTAATGTCTCTTGAGCGCATTTAAGAGTTTGCGATCAATTGTTTTCAAATTCAAAAGTATATAATTTATTATTAACTTTGCATTTGCTATCTTTTTTTAAGCTCTATCTAATGCTTTGTTGATTTATTAACATTGTTAATTGCAATTAATGTCTAGAATTCGCTCAAACAACACTTTTCTCTTAATTTATCTCGATTAAATAAAATAACAAGACAAGACAAATCTTATCGTTCTTAACTTTTATCTTGTTTTTCTTGTTAAAAATCTTAAAGATTTAATTCGAACGCGACAAATTATGTCAAAAATCTTGAAAATTTAATTCGAACATTTTATAAACGTTCGATCTTTTTATTTATTTGAAATTTACAAAGTTATCTCGCAAAACGCATTTGCGTTCTAACTCGATTATATATATAAATAATAAAAGACAAGAAGAAGATGCATCAAAGAAAAGATAAAAATATTTATAATATATATATTCGAAGTAAAATTAATTATAGACGTTTAATATTGATACGTCTATTACGAATCTAGTTCGAAACAATGTGATATATAATTTACGACGCAACATGTAGCACGAAGTACAACTATCTACTTGTTCGATAACTTGACAAACAAACAATATTTAACATATTCGACAACGAGTTGAGCGAACAATGCTTAACATGTTCGACAACGAGTTAAGCGAACAATGTTCGACATGTTTGACAACGAGCTAAGCGAGCAATGTTTAATATGCTCGACAACGAACATAACGAACAAGAGAAATCTTCTTTAATATATAGATTTTCAAATACGATTCTTTTATAAATTGTATTTAACTTATTTTAAGTCTTTACTTATTGTTACTCTAATTTATTAAATATAAGATTGTTTATAGTTGCAATTCTTGTTATCAAATAATTGCTTGCATTGTTTAAAGACATTTACAAATCTTTTTAATAATATAATTCTCTTTAATATTTTTTACGAAAGTATTAACGTAATACTTTAAATATTCTAAGAATGTTTATATTAAATTAACGCGTCTTTATTCGAACACTAGCTTAACAATATTACGTCAATTCTTTATTAATAAAGACGACAAGATAAGAATTAACAAGTCTAACGTTTATTATAAAGATCGTATTAATCTAAAAAATTAACTTATATAAATAAATATTTATTTTATCTTCTATTTTGTTTTAACAAACAAAAAGACGATTTTCGCATTAACATTTCTCAAAAAAAAATTTAACATTGATTTAGATTAAACTTACGCAAGTATCTAAAGAATTAGAACGAAAATTCTCGTGCGATGTTTATGAACTTCGATAATTTCAAAAGAGAGTTTCGAAGAATTTTCGAAACATTTAACGAGAAATAAATTGCGAAAAGAATAATTTAGCACTTAATTTAACGAATCTTTGCAATAGACTACGTAGCAAAATTTCAAAAGTATGTCAATTTTATCGAATAAAATAATATTGTATTTGTAACAATGTTTCGACAAGATTTTAAGAATAATTTCAAGAACAAAATTACGCGCAATAACAAATTTATTAACGATATGTTCGATTTTATCGAAGTCATTATCGATTTTGACGACAAATTATATAAAAAAGTTATGAAAAAGCGATACGATTAATTTTACAAAAGAGCAAAAATCTTCTTTAAATTAACGATCGAATATTATTAGAAAGAATCTTGTTCTAATTAGAAGTACAATAATTTAAATTATCGTAAACTTGCATTTATAAAATTAAGTTTTATTTAACGACGCAAAGAAAAGAATCTTAGAAGAAAGCAAAATAATAAATCTTAAAAAACATGTTATTTATGTGACAAATTAAGTTACTTTGCAAGAAATTATCGATTACGAAATTTAATAAATTGTTGACAAATCAATGTTATGTTAAGAGCGATATTTAATAGTTAGAGCGATATTAGAGAGCAAATTAATACAAAGGCGATCATTCTCAAAACTAAATCAAATAACAATTACTATCTAATAAAGAATTTAAATCAATTATAGAAAGTTCTAGATGAAATATTATCAAACAAGATACTCGCATTTATGCAAAAAGTCAATTAAACATTTTAGAAAATTATTGAATTTTATAGTTTAATTATCGACTTAAATAAAAAGTATAATTAAAAGAACTTTTACGAATGTATAAAAGACATTACGAATTATCTTGAAACTTTAATTAATTTATCGAAGATCGTGAACGAATGCGAAAAAAAACTAGAAAGCAATATTATTATAGAAAAGAACATACTTAACATTATTATAAAACAACTAAATCTTATAATATATGCAAATCTTAATTAAATATCTTGTTACAACGACTTATGCTAAACTTATTTAGAAAAGAAGAACGATGTTAATTAATTTTTTAAAAAATTAAAGTTAACAATTTAGCAACAAAAGAAAGCTTAATGCAAGTAGACATTCGAAGCAAAAGTTACAACACAAGAGTAAAAAAAAATTTTTTTTTAATAAAGAATATATTAAAGAAATGCAATATGTTAGTTCAACAATAACAACTAAACTTAATAGCGTACGCACGATGTTTTATTACACTAATTAAGATTAACAATTGTCGATTTATAGCAATAATCGATTTTGATATAATAGATAATTTTATAATTAGAGCTCTTGTAAAGAGAAAAGAATATTTTATTTAAACAAAGTCTAACGTCTACAATTTAATGATTATAAATAAAAATTTATTATTCGCAAGAAATAAAAAAGTGAACAAAGAAACAAAATTATTATCGATAACTATTTAGCAATATTACGAGAAACTAATTTTTAATATAGTAAGAATAATTATTTATAATATTGTTCTAAGAATGTCTTAATTAAAGTAGTACAATTTAAAAGTTAACTAGAATATACGAGTACTTAGATTTGCGTGATGTGATTACGCAATTTACATTTAATTTACGCATCGATAGCGTTCGATAATAAATAAAAAATTAAATCGAAATTAGATCGCAAGTAACGAACTTGTATTTTTGCAAAAAAACGAGCTAATAAAGATTAACTCGATAAATATTAATAAAGAGAAATCAAGTTACAAAGTTAAAGTAAGTAAAAAAAATTAGAAATCTTCTAAGAGTTTTAAACTATCTAATATAATAAAAGAATTGCTAAAATATATATTACAAATATACAACAATTGAAAACATCTATTTTAGAAACAGAAAACAATCGAGATTTTATCTAAATATTAATCGTGAAATTACGAGATTAAACTTAATGTTACGAGTCTAGCGAGCTTCAACAAGTATATGAAGTACGCAATACAAGTAGCACAAAGCACGACTACTTTTATTGCTCTTGCATCTTTATTAAGAAGCAATAGAAGCTTGCTTCTAGCGCTTCTTGGAGAAGCAACAAGAGCAAAGGTACAATGTCTTATTGCTCTACGAGGAAGCAAGGGAAGCACGATAAATCTTCATTAGTATATAGAGATTCGAACACGACTTTCTTATAAATCGTGTTTAACTTATTTTAAGTCTTAACTTATTGTTACGATTGCAAAGTTGCAAATCCTTGTTATCAAGTAATTGCTTGCATTGTTTAAAGACGTCTACAAATCTCTTCAAAGCATAACTCTCTTTAATATTTTCGAAGAAAGTACTAGCGTAACACTTTGAACACTCTAAGAATGTTTGTATTAGATCAACGCGCTTCTATCTCGAACACTAGCTCTATAGTAAAAGGAAAACAACTCGTGTCAAATCTCATAAAGATCGACGATAACGACAATAGTATCGACAATGAAGAAGAAATTTCATCAAAGATTAAGATCAATGCTTTAAACAAGTATTATGAAGATAGAACTAAATTGAAGAATTGAATCACGCAAGTTAAAATCTATTTTACGTTTTATCTCGTTTTAGAAAATAAAAAGACCTTGTTGACTTTCATCTTTCTTCAAGAGCGAGTTCAACATTGATTGAAGTCAAATTTTCAAAAACATCTTAAGAATGAAGAAGACTTAAGAGAAATCTTTATTAATTTCGATATTTTTAAGAAAGAACTACGACGAGTATTCGAAATATTCAACGAAAAACAAACAACGAAACGAGTTATTTAGCATTTATAACAAAAAACATTAGCAACAAACTACGTCGCCAAATTTCAAAAATACGCAAATCTAATCGATTAAGACAATGCATCACTAATGACAATGTTCAAACGAGACTTAAAGAAGAACGTTAAGGACGAACTCATGCGCAACGATGCAAAATTCGACACTATTTAAACTTTAGTGAAGATAGCAATCGACGTAGACGACAAGTTGTATAAGAGAGTTATGAAAAAACGATACGATTAACTTCATGAGAGAGCAAGAATCTTCTTTGAACTAGTGGTCGAATACCACGCGAAGAGAGACCATTTCAAGAAGTATAGCAATCCAAATTATCGTGAGCTTGCATCTATGAAACTAGACTCTACTTAAAAACGTAAAGAAAAGAATTTTAAAGAAAAGCAAGATAACAAATCCTAGAAAACGTGCTATTTATGTGGCAAATTGGGCCACTTCGCAAGAGATTGTCGATCACGAAACTTGATAAATTGTCAACAAATCAATGCTATGTTAAAAGAGATATTTAATAGCTAGGACGACATTAGGAAGCGAGTCAACAAAGAAGCGAACATCCTCGAGACTAAATCGAACGACGACTACTATCTAGTAGAGAAACCAAATCAATTATAGAAAGTTCTAGATGGAACATTATTAAACAAGGCACTCGCATCTACACAAGAAGTCAATTAAGCACTCTAGAAGACTATTAAACCTTATAGTTTAGTTATCGACTTCGACGAAAAGTATAATTGAAAGAACTTTCACGAATGTCTAGAAAACATCACGAATTACCTTGAGACTTTAGCTAGTTCATCGAAGAAAGAACAAATTAATTAAATCGTAAATAAATGCGAGAAAGCGCTAGAAAGCGACGCCACTATAAAAAAGAGTATTTTCGATGAAATCGAACGACAACTAAATAGTGTTAGTCTATTTAGACAAAAGATAAAGGAAGCAAAGAAACATAAGACACTTAATTGAATCGTTTGCTACGACGACTTATGCTAGACTTATCTAGAAGAAAAGAAAGAAATTAATTGATTCTCTAGAAAGTCAAAGTTAGCAATCTAGCAACAAAAGAAAGCTTAGCGCAAATAGACGTTTAAAGCAGAAGTCGTAGCACAAAAGCAAGAAAAAGTTCAAATTTTTTAATAAAGAGCATATCAAAGAAATGCAATATGTTAGCCCAACAATAGCAATTAAACTTAACAACATACGCACGATGTTTTATCACATTAATTAAGATTAACGATCGTTAATTTATCGCAATAATCGATTTTGATGCGATAAATAATTTTATGACTAGAGCTCTTGTAAAGAGAAAAGAATATTTTACTTAAAAGAAGTCTAACACATACAATCTAATAATTGTAAATGAAAACTTATTACTTGACAAAAATGAAAAAGTGAACAAAGAAACGAAATTACTATCGATAGCTATTTAGCAACATTACGAGAAACTAATTTTTAATATAGTGGGAATAATCATTTACGATATCGTTTTAGAAATGCCTTAATTAAAGTAGCACAATCTAGAAATTAATTAAAATACACGAATACTTAAATTTGAGCGATGTGATCACGCAATTCACATTTAATCTACGCATTAACAACGTTCGATAATAGATAAAAGATAGAGTTGAAACTTGATCGCAAGATGCAAACTTGCATTCTTGAAAAAGAACGATTTAATCAAGTTCGATTCGATAAACATCGACAAAGATTAACTAGATCACAAAGTTAAAATAAGTGAAGAAAATTGCGAATTTTTTAAGAGTCTTGAATTATTTAATATAGCGAAGAAATCGCTAAAATACGTATTACGAATATACAACAATTGAAAGTATTTGTTTTAAGAAAAGAAAACGACAAAGATTTTTCTTAAACATTAATTGTAAGATTACGAAATTAAACTTGAATTAAACAAGCAATTTACGTTTGAACTTATATATGTTTTATTCAAAAAGAAGCTCAAAGTACTTCGCGAATACTTGGCAAAAAACGAAAAAAAAAGAATTTATCAAAAAATTTCAATCATAGATAGAATACTCGATTCTCTTTGTATCTAAGAAGAACGAAACTCTTCGTCTATGTGTCAATTATCGAAAGCTAAATTATATTACGATCAAGAATCAATATTTATTATTCAATATTAGCGAACTTTAGAATCGACTATTCGAAACGAAGTATTTTATCAAATTGAATCTACGAGAAGCGTATAATCAAATTAGAATAAAGATAAAGAAAAAGCGAAAAATAGCTTTTCGCACACGATATAAACTATACGAATATACAATAATGTCGTTTGAGCTCACGAACGTCTCGACAACGTGTCAAGAAATAATCAATGATGCACTACGACAATATTTGAATCGATTTGTCATAGTATACTTGAACGACATTATGATTTACTCAAAAATCTTGAAAGAACATGTTAGTTATATCTTTAAAGTATTAGAATGTCTAAATAAGAGAAACTTACATCTTAAATCAAAGAAATACGAATTTCATTAAAAGAAAATTGATTTTCTTGAATTTGTTGTAAGACGATATGAAGTACGCATAAATCTCGAAAAGCTACAAGCAATCAAAGAATAAAAATCGTCTATTAATGTTAAAGAAGTGCAATTCTTTTTAGATTTTATAAATTACAACAAAAAGTTCATCAAGAATTACTTCGTTAATGCGATATTATTAACAAACTTTACGAAAAAGAATACGTCATAAATATAGAGATTCGCAAAAGAGAAATTATTTCAAAATCTTAAGCTAAAATGCTTGAAAAAATCAATACTAAAGATGTACGATTCACGATTATTAAGTAAAATTGAAATCGACGCATTAGATCTAGCTATCGATGCATGCTTTAGTCAAAAGCATAAAAACATGTAACATTTAATAACATATCTTTTGAGAAAACTTTCGTTAATTAAACAAAATTATGATGTTTATAACAAGAAACTATTCGCTATTGTAGTCTTCTTAAAATCATGAAAAATATACATCGAAGAATTATTAAAGCTTACGATTCTCACAAATCATAAAAATCTTGTGCACTTTATCATTATTAAATAGCTAAATAGAAGACAAGTACGATGATCAAAAAGACTTAAACAATACAAGTTCAAAATATAGTATATTTTAGACAAGAATAACGACAAAGTAGACGCACTTAGTAGAAGAAATGATCATATAGAAACGAAGAAATCGTTTAATTACAACATACTTAAGATTAATAAAGATGAATCACTATTAATTAACAAGTACGAGCTAAATGCTACATTACGAATACTTCAAGACGATATAAAAGAATTTTCAATAAAGAAAGAAAAACTCCAAATATCTATCGATAAAATCGATGAATGTATAAGAGAACATCATGATAAATCATTGCAAGAGCACTTAAGAGTAATCAAAATTCTTTAGCTTTTACGCTAGCATTGTTAGTTCTTACAAATGAGACAAGTTGTCGAGATATACGTCAAACGATATCTTAGTTATTAGTAGAACAAACATAATACACATGCGAACTATGACAAAATTCAATATTAGGAATTATCTAAATCGTCATGAAATAAAGTCGCGATAAACTTCATCATTAAGTTGCTCAAGTCGACGAATTTAGCAATTGAAGACAAGTATAATTCGATACTAGTAATCGTTAACAAACTTATTAAGTACTCACATATTATCGCATGCAAGAAGAAGTTCATAGTAGAACAATTAAAATACATTGTATTGAATCGACTTATACGATATCACAATATACTTAAAGGACTAACTAGTAACAAAGACAAACTCTTCACGTCTAACTATTAAAAGATATTGATATCAATGTTAGAAACGAGACTTAGAATGTTCATTGTCTATTATTCGATTACGAATAATTAAATAAAGCGAACAAACTAGAGTCTAAAGCAATATCTACGACACTACGTCAACAATACTTATAGCAATTGGGTATCATTTTTATCTATAACACAATTAACTCTAAATGCAAAGATTTTAAATATTACTAAAATAACTTTATTTTTCGTCAACTATAACAAGGAACCCAATCTCTTCGAAGAAAAGCGCACGCATCTATTAGCACAATTAGTCATTAAAAGAATAGCGACGTTAAAAAAGATACACGACAACATCTCAAAAATGCAAGAAAGATCGATCAAGTATTAGAACAAAAAACGAAAAACGACATCTTAGCTAAAAGAGAGAAATAAAATATATTTTTTTACGAAAAATCTTAAGACAAGGAAGTTAAGCAAGAAATTAAATCATATCAAAGTCGAATCGTTTCTCGTCAAAAAAATCAAAAAATTAATCAACTACGAACTCGACTTATTCAAGAACGTCAAAGTATTTTCGATATTTCATATCTCATTATTGAAATCAATCGATTTTAGCACGTCTATATAGAACACATTCCATTATAAATCACAAGAAAAAATAGAATTCGTGATCGAAAAAATACTAAAGCAAGAAAATCAACGATATTTGATTAAGTGAAAAGAATATTTTACATTAGAGAACACGTAGGAATCTCTTACGAACTTGACAAAGTGTTCGAACAAGCTAAAGCAATTTCGTCGACAACAATTTCGACGAACATCTCTAGGCTTTCGTCAAAGAAGGCCAACGAAGTAAAGAATCAATTTCTTGAAGCGTCTAAAAACACGATTTGTTTCGACGCGATATTAATGAAAGAATTAAGAAAGAAACTTGGCGACGACGCCTTCTTTGTTTGAAGACTTTTCAAATTTTGCAATTCTTCATTCATCATAACACGTTGCTTTTCTTTCACAAAGTCAATCTAACGCAACAATCGTTATTGTCGCGCGTACGTTTCACGCAATTCACTTTTTAGTTTTTGGCGTTAATCTTCGAGCCTTCGCCAACGAGCAATATCTAGTGGGACTAGATCGCACGACCATTCGATGCGAACACATTCAACACATTTCTTAACATCTTTAGCAATACGACAAAACTTACTCGAGCGAAAACAATTTTAGCAAACACGCATATCGAGAGATTCTATTTCTAAAGAAGCAACTCTAGCAAGACGACGATCGTAAAAATCGAAAACAACAAATTTAGTACGAGACATATTAGAAGAGGTTTGCTTTCGAAACGAAAGCATTGAAGAAAAGAAATAGTGTTACGAACCTAGCGAGCTTCAATAGATATATGAAGTACGCAATACGAGTAGCACAAAGTACAACTACTTTTATTGCTCTTGCATCTTTATCAAGAAGCAATAGAAGCTTGCTTCTAGCGCTTCTTGAAGAAGCAACAAGAGCAAAGATACAATGTTTCATTGCTCTACGAGAGAGCAAGAGAAGCACGATGAATCTTCTTTAGTATATAGAGATTCGAACACGACTTTTTTATGAATCGTGTTTAACTTATTTTAAGTCTTAACTTATTGTTACGATTGCAAAGCTGCAAACCCTTGTTACCAAGTGATTGCTTGCATTGCCTAAAGACGTCTACAAATCTCTCTAAAGCATAATTCTCTCTAATATTTTCGAAGAAAGTATTAGCGTAACATTTAAATGAAACAAGCAATTTACGTTTAAATTTATATATGTTTTATTCAAAAAAAGATTAAAAACGCTTCGCGAATATTTGACAAAAAACGAAAAAAAAGAATTTATTAATAAATTTTAATTATAAACAAGATACTCAATTCTCTTTGTATTAAAGAAAAAACGAAATTCTTTATTTATATGTTAATTATTAAAAGCTAAACGATATTATGATAAAAAATCGATATTTGTTACTTAATATTAGTGAGCTTCAAAATTGATTGTTCGAAGCAAAGTACTTTATTAAACTAGATTTACAAAAAACATACAATCAAATTAGAATAAAAATAAGAGAAGAGTAAAAGATAGCTTTTTGTATACAATATAAATTATACAAATACACAATAATGTCGTTCGAATTTACGAACACTTTAACAATGTGTTAAAAAATAATTAATAATGCATTACAACAATATTTAAATCGATTTGTTATAATATACTTGAACGATATTATAATTTATTTAAATATTTTGAAAAAACATGTAAATTATATTTTCAAAGTATTAAAATATTTGAATAAAAAAAATCTATATCTTAAATTAGAGAAATGCGAATTTTATTAAAAAGAAGTTGACTTTCTTAAATTTGTTATTAGACGACATAAAGTACGCATAAATTTCAAAAAGCTACGAGCAATTAAAGAATAAAAATTATTTATTAACGTTAAAAAAGTTTAATTCTTTTTAGATTTTATAAATTACAACAAGAAATTTATTAAAAATTACTTTGTTAATGCAATATTATTGACAAATTTTACGAAAAAGAAGACGTTATAAATATAAAAATTAATAAAAGAGAAATTATTTTGAAATCTTAAACTAAAATGTTTAAAAAAATTAGTACTAAAAATGTACAATTTACGATTGTTAAACAAAATTGAAATTGATGCATTAAATCTAGTTATCAATGCATGCTTTAATTAAGAGCATAAAGATATATAATATTTAATAATATATCTTTCGAGAAAACTTTTGTTAATCGAACAAAATTATAATATTTACGACAAAAAATTATTTGCTATTGTAGTTTTTCTAGAATTATAAAGAGTATACATCGAAGAATTATTAAAACTTACGATTCTTACAAATTATAAAAAAAAATTATATTTTATTATTATTAAATAGTTTAACAAAAGACAAATGCGATAATTAGAGCGACTAGAACAATACAAGTTAAAAATACAATATATATTAGACAAAGATAACGATAAAGCAAACGCACTTAATAGAAAAAGTAATAATATAAAGACGAAAAAATCGTTTAATTACAATATATTTAAGATTAACAAAAACAATTTACTATTAGTAAACAAGTACAAGCTAAATGTTATCTTATAAATACTTAAAAACAATAAGAAAGAATTTTTAATAAAAAAAGAAAAACTTTAGATATTTATTGACAAAATCGACGAATATATAAAGAAATACTATAATAAATTATTGCAAGAATATTTGAAAGTAATTAAAATTCTTTAATTTTTACGTTAGCATTGTTAGTTTTTTTAAATAAGACAAGTTATCAAGATATACATTAAACGATGTCTTAGTTATTAGCAAAACAAACATAATATATATGCGAGCTATAATAAAATTTAATATTAGAAATTATCTAAATTGTTATAAAATAAAGTTACGATAAACTTTATTATTAAGTTGCTTAAATTAACAAATTTAGTAACTAAAAACAAATATAACTTAATACTAATAATAATTGACAAATTTATCAAGTACTTATATATTATCGTATGCAAAGAGAAGTTTATAGTAGAACAATTAAGATATATTGTATTGAATCGACTTATACGATATTATAATATACTCAAAGAACTAATTAGTGACAAAGACAAACTCTTTACGTCTAACTATTAAAAGACGCTTCTATTAATGTTAGAAACGAGACTTAGAATGTTTATTATCTATTATTCGATTACAAATAATTAAATAGAGCGAACAAATTAGAGTTTAAAACAATATTTAAGACATTACGTCAATAATATTTACAACAATTGAGTATCACTTTTATCTATAACACAACTAACATTAAATGCAAAGATTTCGAATATTATTAAGATAACTTTATTCTTTGTCAATTATAACAAAGAATTTAATCTCTTTGAAAAAGAGCGAAAGTATCTATTAGCTCAATAAATTATCGAAAGAGTAACGATAATAAAAAAGATACACAACAATATTTTAAAAATGCAAGAGAAGTTAATTAAGTATTAAAACAAAAAACGAAAAACGGCATCTCAACTAAAGAAAGAAAATAAAACATATCTTTTTACAAAGAATCTTAAGACAAGAAAGTTAAACAAGAAATTAAATTATATCAAAGTCGAATCGTTTCTCGTTAAGAAGACAAAGAAATCAATCAATTACGAACTCGATTTGTTCAAGAACGTCAAAATATTTTTAATATTTTATATTTTATTGTTAAAATTAGTCGATCTTAGTATGTCTATATAAAAAACAATTTATTACAAAGTCTAAAAAGAAAGCAAGTACGAAGTAAAAAAGATTCTAAAGCAACAAGATCAAAATTATTTAATCAAGTAAAAAATATATTCTATTTTAGAAAACACGTAAGAATCAAAGAAAATTTTTGATAATTGCTACGATCTTATTTAGAAATTTTATCAAGATTCGGAAAATTATTTAGCATAGCAAAAGATAATTAAAAGATAAGAGACAACTTAACAAAAATATTTGCAACAAAACAATTAAAGAATTCGAAAACCTTCGATTCTTTTATTTTCGACAATAGACATTGTGTCTTTCGTCTCGTCTTTGCATTGATCTTTTTTAAAATTTTCTTATTTTGTAGCAATCAAGTTATAACAATTGTTAATAGAGTTTTATCTTTAGCGATCTTAACAAAAAGATCTTTTCTATTATAATTAAGAAAATATTACGACATATTTATGCACGATTTGCTCGCACAAATACATTTCGAATACTTCAAATAAAACAAGAAGTCTTTTATAACAATACAAGAATAATTAATGAGAGAGCAACGTTTGCAAGCAAAATTTATTAATGTATTGTAACGTTCGATTTTAAATGCAATACGAAGACGACTTTGTTGCTAACAAAACATAATAAAAGAAACATTTAACTTTCGAAACGAAAATCTTTGAGAAAAAAAATAGTGTTACGAATCTAGTTCGAAACAATATAATATATAATTTATAACGCAACATGTAGTACGAAGCACAATTATCTATTTATTCGATAACTTGACAATAAGATTTCGATAAAAAATAATAAGATTAATATAAAAATAAGACTTGTGTAAACTAAGTCGAGAAGATACAAGCTTATGCGCTAATTTATTGCAAAAAGAAAAATTAATTGCGCAAAATTAATTGTCGAAATAATCAAATAGCGCAAAGAGAAAAAAGCGCGTTAAGATTAATAAGAAATCAAGCATTTCTTTAAAGAAAATTAAGAAAAACAAGTGCGACATTATTATTAGCAATAATCGTGAATCTTCTAAATTAAAAAAAAGTAACACAACAAAATTTATTATATATTCAATATTAAAAAGCAAAATTTATGCGAAAAGTTAAAGAAGATATCAAAAAAAAAGTTTGAAATATTTAAGAATTATTAGCTTGTTATAAAATCAAAAGTTAATATTCTCGAAAATTAAGAAACAATTAATATATTTTAAATTGAAATTTGTCTCGACAATTATTTCGTAAACATTGCGCTTAAACAATTGAGCATTAATATTCGAAAAAATACATAACTTATTAACTTTGACAACAATAATTTCTCAAAAGCAACGCGCATTTTGTTTAAATATATTTAAAAAAATTATTATATAAGCGAAAAGAATTGCAAGAATTACGTTATTTACTTAAATTAAACAAGATATTATTTCAACTAAATTAAAGACATTTATTATCTAATAAAAAAAAATAACAAGAATCTATATTTCGTTCGCTTCTTGTATTAAGATTAGATAACTAACAATAACAAATTACTTTAAAGAAAATCAATTAAAATTATTATTTAAATATTAATCAATTATTCTCGCAATTTTACAAAAAAATTACGAAACTAAACAAAAACATGTTCGAACAAAGAAACTCGCTTATTATTTTCAAATTCAAAAAAGAAAAGTTAAAGACAAGCAATTAAGTTATTCGCTTTATTGACGTCGCTAAAAAGAGCTTCTCTTTTATCTTTAAGATTCGATTTTGCGATATTTCTACTCACGAATTAAACAATCTAAAGTTGATCGAAACTTTAATCAAAATAAAGAAGAAACAAAAGAAGATCGTTGTTCGATCAATTAAGAGCAAAACAAATAAGAAAAGAACTAACGATTATAACAAGAAAGAATTAAATAAAAAGAAACTTAAATTAAGAAACAATATCAATAAAGATAACAAAAGAGAATTCGATTCAAATGCGAAGTATAATTAAAAGAAGATTAATTTTAGCGACAACTTATTTAATTTAGAAAGCAAGAAGAAGTAATTAAAATAAGTAAAATCGCGTTTGCATAATTTTATCTTGTCGACTTTGTCGCATTTTTATCTTAGTCAAGATAAGCAATTATTAACAATAAGTGCTAGTAATAGATCTCGAGTTTTTCTCTTTTAACGTATGTAAAATGCAACTAGTAATTATATAATTCTTATAAAATCAAGTAGAAATTGACGTTACTCTTGCATTAAATTTCAATTTTAAAAATATTAAAGACATTTAAGTCACGTGATTAAAGTAAAAGAAATAAATATGTAATTGTTATTATTAAGTCGATAAGCTTTGTTATTGTTTAATTAATCGCACGCGCTAAACTCTATTGTTATCGCTAATTTATTTCTATTAAGCAATTCTACGTTCTATTATTCTTCTTTTCTAATTTACGAAATATTTATTGTCGTTATAGTAAACGATTTTTGCATTTTTTATTTTTTCGAAAACAATTTTGAACTTTTACAAAAACTTTATTCGATGCAACGCTATTATCTGCGTCGTCTTTACTTAATTCTTTTTTAGAAATCAAATTGCTTGCGTTTACGTAACAAGATTATTTCAAAATATTTAACAAACAAGCGTCTAACTTACGACAAAGTCGACATGCAATTAAGTTAATGCGAGAAACTTTTATAATAAAACGATATATTAATGCAATTAATTTGACGACGTAAATTTAAGTGCGATTTAAGTCGCATACGCAACGACAAGATTGCTTTATCAATTAAACTCAACATTATTTAGAGTTTTTTTATCTTCTTACACGTCAATATATTACGAGAGAATAGTTCGTCAAGAAGCGCGAATGTTACTTGACATTAATTTGTACAAAATCTTAAACTTAATAATACGTATACTTTTTCTCTTCGCACACATCTTTACGAAGTTGTTGTATTTTTGCGCATCTTTTAACTTTTACAATTTCTCTAAATTATAAATAAACGCAATATTTGCATTCTTGAACTTGTTCTTAAGCGTAACGATATTCTTTTATTACTTCTTAATTATTTAATAAAAACTTAATACTATCTTTATGCAAATTTGCTTATTCTCGTTGTTTAACAAGATCAAATCTTAAATAATTGCGTTCTTGTATTTAATCTTTAAGTATTTAAATATATATATATTAATGTAATAAAAGTTTGTGTTATCTTTCTTAACGACGAACTTAACATAATAAGAATATAACATTAAACAAAAATTGCGATCGAATTAAAAATAGACGTATAACATTTAATATTTCAAATTTATGCAAATAACTTGTTAACTCAAGAAGTAAAATATCGTTCGCAATTATTTATAGTTAAACTTGTCGTTTTGTTCTTGTTAATAATGTTAATACATTGCAAATTTCTTAATTATAAGTTTATTAATTCTTGTCTCGATTTGTCTCTTAAAGCATATCTTATTCTAGAATTAATTAAATATGTTTTTTATAACAATGTTACTCTTTATTAATTATCTTAATTAGATTTTATTGTTATAAATCTTGTTAATTACAATTTAACACGCGTTAATAGTTAATCGTTTAAAAAAAAGATATTTAATGTGCACATATATAAAGATCTTAAGCTAATCTTCTAAAACAAACGATCGATTTTGTTTTTATTATTAGAAAAAGATTTTATTGTCAATTTTCAAATTTTGAAAAATTAATTGTTTAAGTTAATAGATCTTTAATCTCTTCGAAATAATCTTGTGTCTAATATTGTTAAAATTTAACTTAATATATTTAGCGATTTTGCAAGTATAAACATAATATAAGTTCAAGAAGTTCTTCGTTAACGTTAATCTTATAATTAGATAAATTGTAAAAAGATATTTACTTTTAATGCGCATTTTAATCTTATTTCTTAACTCGCAACTAATTTGTTTTAAAAGATTAATATATATAAAATAACATTTGTAATCTTTTATTTCTTTTATTTCTTTTGTTTTTAAACGCTTAATAAAAATAAATAACTTAACAAGCATCTTGTTAGACGTATTATTGTTACTTGTTTTCTTATTGCTATTTATTGTTGTTACAATTGCTACTCTTAATAATTTTAATAACTTATATTTTATTTTATTTTTAAATTACTAACGTCTTTGAAGAATTATTGATCGCTAAATTTTTTTAAATTATTTCGAATACTCTTAGCTTATCTACAAAAAATATTAAAACATTGCGAAATTCGATTTCTTGTTTTGATATTACGTTAGTACTTTCGTAAGAGATATTAGAGCGAGTTATGCTATTGAAGAGATTTTTAAACGTCTTTAGACAATGCAAGCAATCACTTGATAACAAGAATTGCAATTATAAGCAATCTTATGTTTAATAAATTTTCATAGATGATTCAATGAATCAAAGTAACAATAAGTAAAGATTTAAGATAAGTTGAACACGATTCATAAAAGAGTCGCGTTCGAAAGCTATATATTTTTTCATCATTTAAGATTTAAAGTGTTTAAGATGTTTAAGATCTTAATTATTTTGATCACTTTGATTCGAAATTCAAGATACTCAAGAATCAAGTTATCCTAATTATCTTAATTTTGTTAATAGATCTTCTCTTTTTAATTATCTTGTAAAGAACGATGCGCGACGAATAGTATCTATTAGCACGCGACTCGTAACACTATCTTCTCTCTTCAAGAATTTTCGTCTTAAAATTATTTTTTTTTTATATTATGTTAATCAAGTTAATTATTGAACAACGTCGCAATTTCGTTGCTAATCGTCGCTATAAATACGTTTTTCTCACAATGCGTTCTTGTTGAGTTTGTGTCGCGTTTGGCGTATCTTATTAAATAAATAAAAAATATCTTAAATGTAAGAAGTGTTATCGAAAGAATTAGAAATGCGATTTGACTTCTAATTATCAAGAAATGAATAAAACTATTCAAAAGATTAAAAAACTAAATGATGAAATAACAAAATTGCGCCTAAGAATTGCGCGAAAGACGAAATAAAGAAAACATTAACTTCGTCGTTTAAAAGATATAAATGATGCGAAGTCGAAAAATATTCTAAAAATCAAAAAAAATAAGAGAGAAATCAAATGTATTAAAGAGACGTTCGAGACTCTATTCAATACTATTATCGATTCTTCATTGTTCGCTCTTTTGTTCTTCAATGCTTTGTCGACTCTTATAAGTGATTTTGTCGCTAACGAAATCGTCGCAACTTGTTAAGGCACTTCTTTAAGTTTTTGAGTGACTCTTATGTATTCTTGAAAATAAAATATTCTTTTTACTTAATAAAATATTTTTGATTTTCTTGTTATAAAATTTTCTCAATCTTATATTGTTTCTTTTTTTGTGAATGAAAATAAAATATGTCTTGTAAAGACGTAATTGAATTCGTTGATTTCAAAAATAAGATATAAAATACTAGAAATACTTTGACGTTCTTGAGTAAATCGTGTTCGTAATTGATTGATTTCTTTATTTTCTTAACGAGAAACGATTCGACTTTGATATGATTCAATTTCTTATTTAACTTTCTTGTCTTAAGATTTTTTGTAAAAAGATATATTTTATTTCTTTTCTTTAGTTGAGATGTTGTTTTTCGTTTTTTGTTCTAATACTTGATTAATCTTTTTTGCATCTTTAAGATGTTGTCGTGTATCTTTTTTAGTGTCGTTATTCTTTTTATGACTAATTGTGTTAACAAATGCTTTCGCTCTTTCTTAAAGAAATTAAATTTCTTATTATAGTTAACGAAGAATAAAGTTATTTTAGTAATATTCAAAATCTTTGCATTTAATGTTAGTTGAATCATAGATAAAAGTGATATCTAATTGCTATAAATATTGTTAACGTAGTATTTTAGATATTGCTTTAGACTTTAATTTGTTCGTTCTATTTAATCATTCGTGATCGAATAATAGACAATTTGATAACAAGAATTGCAACTATAAACAATCTTATGTTTAATAAATCTTCATAGATGATTCAATGAATTAGAGTAACAATAAGTAAAGACTTAAGATGAATTAAACACAATTTATAAGAAAGTCGCGTTCGAAAGCTATATACTTTTTCATCATTTGAGATTCAAGGTGTTTAAGATGTTCAAGGCCTTGATTATCTTAATTACCTTGATTTAAAATTCAAGATGCTCAAGAGTCAAGTCATCTTGATTATCTTAATTCTATTGATAGATCTTTCCTTTTTAATTACCTTGTAAAGAGCGATGCGCAACGAATAGTATCTATTAGCACGCGACTCGTAACATTTGACAACATAAGTTGCGCAACGAATTGTTAATTGAACGACAAAATATCTCGCGTAAAATCTTGCTCTCTCTTCTTTTTTCGCAAACGAGTTATAACGTTTTGAGCAAAAAATAAATTAATTTCGATAAAACAAAATTGCGTTATTATTAAAGTTATTTATTTAACTTAATGTTCGAAGTTGTTATCTAATTAAAGATAATCGAAATTTGCTCTCTAGTTAACGCGAATTTCGTTAATTCTCTTTATCTTTTTATTACAAATCTTCGCGTAAATAATTTCAATAACTTTTATACTTTTTGTTTAAACTACTTTTATTGCATCTTTTTTGCACATTTACTTTGACTTTACTTGTTATAACTTATCTTGTTTAGACTAATTGTCGATTCGATATTTGGTTTCAAATCTAGAATTAAATCGAATTGTCAAGAAATCGAATAAAATCAAATCGCTTAAAGAAGCTAGCTTATTACTATAATAAGTTTAGCTTAGTCGAAAAGTTACTATTTTAAGCAATTCAATTCCAATAAAAAATCGAGAAATCGAATCTTGACGCTCTCACGTGATATTTTCGGTTTCTCGCGATTAGTCTAATCTTGTTAAATAATGTTAAGAATTTCGTTAACAATAATATTAACAATCTTAATTTCGTCTTTCGCTTTGTTTAAAATTGCTAAGATTTCTTTTTATTAATTCTTCTTTTTGTCTCTTTGTTTTGTTTAATTTAAGATAATTTGTTAAACATAATGTGAGCTAACAATATTATAAAGAGTTACGTTAAGTAGATTATTTTAATTTGTGTTTATCGTTAATATGTTAATATTAATGCTTATAAAGTAAAATAATATATCAAAAAAAATTCACGATTAAGTTCGAAATCTTAAGATAATATTTTAGAGTCACATTAACAATAAAATTTTGTTATAATCTTTATTGTTATTTTCGACTTAACAAACTAAAGTGTCGTAATCTCTAATTATTTACTATCTAACAATCTCTTGTATCGAACAATTACTAAATAAAGAAAATTAATTGCTAAACATCTTAATTTAACTCTTACTTACAATTTCTTTACGTTAAAACTAATTAAATAACACACGCATATTACAATCTCTTAAAGAGTTAAATATTAAAAAGAAAGTTTATTAATAAATTAAACAAAATTATTGCTTTTCTTAAAACTATTTTTGAAGTTAAAGTCGCATTCGCGCGACTTTAACTTGCATTTAAGCACTTTACAATAGAGTAATCTTGCAACTTGTAATATTTTACAATAAAATAATTTCGCAACTTCTAGCACTTTTTGATTAACAAGTATTGACAAAACGTAAATAATTATTAACACAATATATATAACAAACACATATATAACATTTGCAAATACAATTATTCTAGTTATAATACTTTATTTTACACAAGTTATAAGACTATTCTTAAACGCATTTATAGACGTTGTCGTGTATTTTTGCTTAAATAAGACTTATTTATTATTGTAATTAATTTTTATTTTAAACATTAAATGTTGTTCTTAGATCTTCTAGCAAAATTATGTTTTAATGTTGACACTTATTCTTTATAAATAGTTTACACTATCTATTATAGCGTTCGTCGATTGTTCGAAGCTATTGCATTATATCTTGTAGCATCGTTTATAAATAGTTAGAATTAAATATAGAATTTATTCTAGAGTTAGAACTTGTCGAATATCAAACATAATTTTGCAAAGAAGATCTAAGTATTGAGGCAATGTTTACCTTATGAAGCGACAAGAAAGAAGCGAATTAAATCTAGAACTTTTTCTAGGGTTTCTGACGCGATAAAACTTTCCTCGGCGCGCAGCAGCCTGTTACGATTCGTCCAGTAATCTTGAGGTCTCGCGTCTATTGCCCTGTTGCGATGCGCGTGAAGCGGCCCTCTTTCTATAAATCTGTCACCGAGTGCAGCTACGCAGAATGTATATGGATCTTTAGCTCTAGGACTACTCAAGTCATCATAGTATCCAACACCTCAAGAAACAGCCAAGCAGCGGCTCTCTGCCAAGCAGCTTCCACCCTACTACAATGATATCTAGGACTTTCTCCAGGCGATGGACCGCGAATAATGCTATATGATAATTTGCAGTCCAACTTCACCTACTCCCGACCACATAAATTTCAAATATGGGATTTCCGAAGCTCTTCAAGCCGTTTCGCCTCCTTCGTCAAGATCTTCGGACTCTGTCGCAGCGCTATGTCTCTGATTGGACGTTATTCAATCAATTGATCGTTGCAAGCGCCGTCTACGTCTTCTTCACCAACTTGCTGCCAGGGATCACTTTTGCAAGTGACTTGTATGTACTGACGGGGCAGTCATGGGGCACCATCGAAGTGGTCTTTAGTACCGGCCTTTGTGGGATTATATTTGCGCTGTAGGTCCGCTTCCCTGCTTTTACAAGTCGATGCCCAAATCATCCTGGCAGCCCTGTTGTCATCGAGCTCCTTTTTTGACACATGCCTTCAGAGTCTGCATGATAGAAGCTGTATGGGTTTGAGAGAATGCATTTTCCATCTCTGACACTTTTAGATTTTCAAACCAGCCGCTCACCATATTAGGTGTCACTGGACCCTTTTCCGTTTTGGCAGAGACGATATACTCTTTGTGTACTGACACCTTCGGTGTGAGTACAGCTGCTAAAGTCGTGTTACTTACTCTGCTGAAACTCTTCATGTAGATACAGTTTCTGCCGTTCATAGCCTGGTCTCTTATTCATGCCGGATGGATGCACATCATTCTTGCGATCTTCAACGCCCACGATTGGACAATGTGCTACGTAACGACGTTCTCGGCGGAGATCTTTTCACTCTTGAATAGTATTATCTACTTTCATAAGGCTATCCAAGAGCTGCAGCGCGCACATAATGGCCTTTCATTTGCAGCTTTCCTGTATAGCATCATCGGTGCGATTGGGACGATGCTTGTGGCAATCTTCCTTTCTACAGCAGAAAAGTGGAAGCCGCTCTTCCATCGTTACATTCGGATGGGCCTTGCCGAGTACGCTGCTGCAATCAGTATAATTATCTTCATCGGCCTACCGCGTGTCGGCGAGCTGAGCAATCTGGACAGGCAGACGTTGCAAATCAGCACTACGTTCAGACCGACAAGTCCTGAACGCTCGGTATTCTTCATTCAATTCTGGCGACTCGACGTGAAGTGGATCTTTGCTGCGCTGATACCTGGTCTCATCATCACCATTCTCTTCTTTTTCGATCACGAAGTGAGCAGTATCATCTGTACCGTCGAACGGTATGGCACGAAAAAACCTGGCGGTTTTGCTTGGGATATCGCTTTGCTAGGGTGCACCACGGCCATGTGCGGTATTCTAGGTATACCTCCAGCGAATGGGCTGCTTCCACAGGCGCCATTGCATTCCGAGAGCTTATTGCACATTGAGAAAGAGGAAACTCGCGTGTCCGCTGAAGACGAGGAAGAGCCAGAGGTTCGATCGGTAAGACGTGTGTACGAGCAACGATGGAGCGCTTTCCTACACGCCGGTGCTATCCTTGTTTTCATCAGCCCACCTTTCCAACACGTTCTCGGCTTGACCCCGACAAGTGTGCTAGCAGGACTTTTCCTGTATATGGGCGAACAGAGCCTGTCCACCAAGTATGATCTGGTGAATGTGAGAAGCTTCAGGGTTTGCTGACAAAAGCTAGTCCAATCCTGTACCGCTTCTTCTACATCCTCACCCCAGCGTCAGAACTCCAACCACTACCAACTAAAGTGCGAAGTTATTGGGCCATTCATGGTTACACTGCCGTTCAGATCATCGTCACGGTTTTGATCTTCGTCATAACATTGACTAAAGGTGCTCCTGCCTTCCCCGTGGTCATCATCGCTCTCGTGCCCATACGTTTGCTGTTCATGAACAAGATTTGGAACCGCGAAACTCTTCGATACGTCGACGCATGGGCGTGCAAAGAAGGAACACCGGAAGACGAACAAGATCGACTGGCTGAAGAAGAGAAACGAGCGAGGCCTGAAGAGGGTCTAATGGCGACCAATGCGAGTCAACAAACTTGATAGACCCAGGTATCCAACTTCCCAGATCACTGGGCCTCTTAGACAGGTCTCCTATTCGACATGGACACAGCCGTCCCCATCTGGCACAGACTCCTACACTCGAGGAGCTGTATGTAGTCATCGCGATCTAGGTATCTTCGACCTGGGGAACAAGCAGCGGCTTGGTCAGAAAGATAAAGCTCAGTCCACAGATCACCGTACGGAACACGCTTCAAGTCTTACGCACACAGCAACCTTGTGATCTAAAGACGTTTTTAATCAACTAGACCACTACCTCTAAATTGCCCCAAGCGGCTGACAAGCGCCTTCATGTCCCCCATCCATGAGTTCAAGGCTTAGCCCGAGACGAATGTGCTAGAAGGCCAGTGGGAATTGCACAACGAAAACTTTGCATTGCGTTCATCGCGCTGCATAGCTCAGCCAGGCAATTTTGCGCATGACTGAATCTGATCCAGATAAATTTTCTAAAATAGAGCTAAAACAACACTCCTGTACACGACCCAAAAGATGGCTGCTTCGCACATCTGACTCGGACAGGACTCATGGTGGATTCGCAATCCAGTGTAAAAATTTCGCATACAATGCTCAACAAGGTCTTCCTCGCACTCCTCGATACCTCCCTCTTTGCACGCGCCATCCACGCTATCCCACCCACTATCGTCATTTGTGCCTACTATCTAGTAGGTCGCGAGAGGGCCTATACTCTCGGACCGCCCTTTTTGCTTTCGTGATAGGATTTGAGAGGAAAGCGGTAGGAACGACAGCAATTTCCCATGTTTGTGCTAGCGGGAGGGTCTCATCCCATGCTCTTCGGTAAAGGCTATGACGGATGAGAAAATCTCTACCAGCCAGGACCGCAGCCTCATTGAACGGAGTGACATCCGACGGACGGCCTCAGGTGAACTCTCGACTTTCTCCAATATCACACACATCGAAAACGCCCGTCTCTGGGATATCACTCCTGCTCAAAGCTTTCTTCAGCATCTTCGGTGGCTCCAATACATCTTCTTCGGTCAACACCCATGTCCCCCAATGTATACCCATCGCTTTTCTGCACTGGGTATCCTTGAAGATCTCAACTGAGTCAAAAGGATTGGCGTGCATTGACGAGAAGACCCAGCGCGGGTCGTAAGCACCTATGGGTATCAGACCCAAGTCAAATGGCCCTCGCAGTTTACCGATTTGCCTGAATGCTGGACAACGAGGGTAATTGAGATCGGGACTGTAGTCGTCCGCACCCTCTGGAAGCTTCGGCACAGCTCTGTACCCGGTATCGCCACCAAACCAGACTTTCCTGCCTCCACTCTCGACGCTCCAGGATGCCCACAACGTGTGTCCTCGATCGAATGCTGTTCGGGCACTAGTGTGCTGGCATGGGAGGCACGAGATATGGGCATTCATGCTCCTTTCGCTAATCGCTGACGCCGCACCCGGATCTCCGTCCGGATTTGAGATTCGCGGCTTGCTGCCACTGGGTGATAATGTGAAGTCCCGCTCTTCCCACCAATCGAGCTCTGTGACCTGCGTGACGCCGGAGTCGTGGAACCACTTCTTGTTACCCAATGGTACGAAGAAATGAACGTTCGGATGTTTCGCTTTGATCTTCATGATTGTGGGGTGGTCCATGTGGTCGTAGTGATTGTGCGAGATGACGACCGCATCGATTGTCGGGACCTCTTCGATCTGGCAGGGCACCTCTGTAAACCGCTTTGGGCCAAGCCAGCTGAAAGGGCTGCATCGTTCACTGAAGACTGGGTCGAAGAGTATACGCAAGCCTCCAGGGAATTCTACATAATAACAAGCATGACCTAACCAGGTTGCGCGGAGAGTCTTTGTATCTCTGGTAGGAAGAAAGTCCGGCTTTCGGACGGGTACCGTAGGAGGTGTGGTGTTGGGCTGATTGGCCTTCCCTGACAACCGCCGCCTTTAAAGATCAGCACTGCTTCCTCTGTAGGACGAATTGCATACCAAATCATTTCTCGCGCAATGGCTGGTCCCGGCATCTCCTTCCAGCTATCCCAAGGATTCACAAAGCCTTTCCCGTCCTTGACATGATGTCGCTTTTCCTTGGCTTCCTCTGGTGTAGCACCTGTAATCGCAGAGCTGGAGACCGTGGCCGCATAGAGCGCGGCAGCAGTCGCGGAGCTGGACATCAAGGGCGAGTTGGAAAATGAACGTTTTGGGTTAGGTTTGGTCGTGTTTGAGAAGCGGAAGAACAGTCGGCCGAAGAGGCTCATTTGAGCTGGTTGGAACAATGATCTGGGATGCGAATGGTCCAAATAAGTACTTTATCTAGACTCTGTAGCTTTCGGACTTCGGACATAAGACGCAGGGGAGAAATGTTGCAGCCTGGTCTTAAGATTGGAGGCTGACAAGCAAGCAAGCAATGACGGGGCTCGGCGAGGAGATTTCGACCGACGGGTCAGTGAAAGCAGAAGTAGGACGATTTCACTACATTGAAGTTCAAAGTACCTGGGAATTGTGCAAAACCTGAGGGTCCTCAGAAAGGGACCAAGAACTGCCAAGAGAATCGCGCTGTAATTCCGCACTCTCAAGAGTAGAAGTATCATGACGAATTTTTAGCAAGTCCATCCTCCCAGGACCAGTTCCATGAGACGTCGAAAACGATGTTGCCGTGACACGTGAAGAGTCGAGAGCGTATGGACGGAAGTGGTGCGACGCCCATACCTCAGAAATCCGCTGTCGGGGTTGAAGATAGTGGATTGAACCCCCTAATCTCCACACAAGCCGGCGGAGAGGGCAGTCTTCTGTCGCAAGTCTCGAATAATCCCTTCTTCACCGCTGTAAGTGACCTGAGAAAGCGTAGCAATTCCAACTGACTGTTGCAGGGTATAGGCCTAGCTGGCTTTGGTGTCGTACTTGCTACCGCCCAAAAAGGACTTCGCCATGGCGCAAGCATGCTCAAAAGACGACTGCTCGTCGACGTCGAGATCAATGTCAAGGACGAGTCATACCCTTGGTTTTTGCAATGGATGACGATGCATCAGCGGGCACAGCTGCCCGGCAGTCCTTCCTTCACCGCTGTAAGCACTGATCGGAAGATTGCTAAGGCTGGGGTCTACGAATCTCTGCTGCGCCGCTTCACTCCTGGGATGCACCATCTCGCGATTCATACGGAAAAGGTCACGCACCCAAACGGTTCCGTCCAGACCCAGTTCGCTCTCCTGCCCGGCCCTGGCAGGCACATCCTTAGATACAAGAATGCATTTCTCATGGTCAATCGAGTCCGCGAGACGAAATCTATGGATATCCATTCGGGCAGACCATGGGAATCCATCACCTTGACAACCTTATATTCCCAACGTCACGTATTTGAGGACCTCTTCATCGAAGCACACAAGCTTGCGCAACGATCTACAGAAGGTAGAACAATCGTCTACACGGCAAAGTCTACGAGCTGGGAGAAATTTGGAGAGCCACGAAGGAAAAGACCTATTGAGTCTGTAATACTAGACCAGGGGGTCAAGGAGCGCATTGTGGTAGATGTGAAGGAATTCCTGGCCAGTAGCAAATGGTACTATCAACGCGGGATACCGTATCGAAGAGGGTACTTGCTTCATGGACCTCCAGGCAGTGGGAAAAGCTCGTTCATACAAGCACTAGCCGGCGAGCTAGATTATAATATTGCCATTCTAAATCTCAGTGAGCGAGGCCTTACCGACGATCGGCTGAACTTCCTCCTTACTGTGATTCCGAAAAGGACTCTGGTGCTTCTAGAAGACGCTGATGCAGCTTTTGCTAATCGCAGACAGACCGATAGCGATGGCTACAGGGGCGCTAATGTCACATTTTCTGGCCTTCTCAATGCCTTGGACGGTGTAGGTAGCGCTGAAGAGCGCGTCCTGTTTCTGACCACTAACCATGTTGAGCGGCTTGATGCAGCGCTGGTGCGGCCTGGCAGGGTCGACATGACTGTCAGACTGGGAGAAGCCACGCGGTGGCAGGCTGGCATGCTGTGGGATCGATTTTATGGGGATTTGGACCAATGCGAGAGCTTCAAACGAGAGTTCCTACGCAGGCTCGAAGCGCTAGGGATCCTTGAGTCGGATCAGGCCAAGAGACCTGAGCCAAGTACGCGGACCAGTGCAGCAGCCCTGCAAGGCTTATTCCTGTACAATAAAGACGACATGGAAGGAGCAATAGCTATGGCGTCGGGTTTGGTCAACGGACCCCCACAGTGAGTCTATTCCTCGAGCTGGTCCTAGAAGAGAAGCATTCCAACGGCAAGCGCCTGCAATGAAGATTCCTTCCAATTGGGTCTGTCGCAATGGTGAACCAAGACGTTCTCGATGGAACCTACATAGAGCGGTGTAGTCGGTTAATACATTGAGATTGATCGTTCGATCTTTGCCTTGGGAGAATGCGGAGTTCTTCCAGGCAGCGATGGGGGGATGCACGTCGGCTGAGCGTCGCTCAATGGTTGGCCGAGCGCAGACGATCATGCACCAGTCGGGTGAGCGACAGCTGCTGTGCTGCTGTGTAACGGATCTTCTCGCAATCTAGCCTGAAGGCTGAGAGAGCTCACGTGCATGTACCCCCGTATGCAAGTAAGTACGCGTGGTGCTGGATCTCATCCCATCGCTGTGCCTTGGACCAGCTTTCTGGGTCCAGGACGGCATGTTCCTTCGTCAAGTCAAGCCTATGCATGCGGTGTCATTCTGCTCTTCCAAAGGCTTCGGGGTCCAGGTTCGTACTCGCTTCTTCGGTCAGCCATGGTATGACTCGGCTACACCTTGGCTTGGTGGCCTTCTGGAGGCATCCGAATGGCAGTTCAGGTCGTTCTGTCAAAGCATCGAGGCTCTCCGGCCCAGTCATCTTATTTGATGCTGCTCCTTCCCATCCTGGTCTTTTACCTCCTTTGCTTCCTTCTCTGACTGTGCTGCCGTGCAAGCTGTACCCCACCGATGTGGTTGCCACCCATCAATGATCGACGTTTCCCACTGATAGTTGCTGCTCAATCCCGTCATGTATCAAGTCTACAATGTGTATGCGATTTGCGCTTTCGCAGCTATAGGTTTAGAACCCTGCTTCGTTTGCACTGCGCAGCAGCTGATCGTTCAACTTAGGCGGCGGGCTATTTGGCTTTGATATCAGCTCTATGAGTGGTGTACTAGGCACCCAAGCCTATACCAACTATTTCAACGTTCATGGCCAGTACAAGCAAGGTGCGATCACTGGTGCAATGCCCGCGGGATCACTGCTCGGCACTCTCTTCTCTTCCTTCATTGCCGATGGCATGTCTCGTCGAAGTGCCATCCAAATCGCTGCTATAGTATGGATTATTGGCTCTATGTTCGTTGCTTGCGTCCTGTGTCGGTCAGGTCTGACCAGCTGTTAGAATTCAGACCTCCGCCAATGGCATAGCGCCGCTCGTCGTTGGACGTGCCACTGCTGGCGTGGGTATAGGCATTGCTTCAGCTATGGTTCCAGTTTACCAAGCTGAGATTGTGAGTATGTATCTGATAACGTTGTGTCCCTGCTCACATGCTCAAAAGGCACCTAAAGAGATTCGAGGGAGGGTCGTCTCACTCCAGCAGTGGGCTATCACATGGGGTATACTAATTCAGTACTTCATCCAATACGGTTCATCGTTCGTAGGAGGCGGGGCTGCAAACCCCAAACAGAGTTCCGCCGCGTTTCGCATACCATGGGCAGTTCAAACCATCCCGGCCGCCATTCTCTTCGTCGGCATGTTCTTTATGCCCTTCACCCCTCGCTGGCTCGCTGGTCAAGACCGTTGGGAAGAGTCGATTCGCGTACTCGCCAATTTACACGGCAACGGTGATATCGGTCATCCCAAGGTCTTGGCACAGTATCGAGAGATCGAAGAAGCTCTACGCTTTGAGCGCGAAGAGGCGGTGTCGTCCTTGCGAGCCTTGACAGAACCAAAGATGTTCAGTCGCGTGATCCTAGGCATGTCAATTCAGATGTGGTCGCAATTGTGCGGCATCAACATCCTCGTCAGTGAACTCACCCAGTCTCATTCTCTGTCACTGGTTGCTGACCGGCATGGTCGCAGATGTATTATATCGTGTAAGCTTTACGTCTATTCTGCTCAGCTTGTCGCTGACAATCTCAAGCTATGTGATGCAAGCCGCCGGCACGGGGAACCCTCTTCTTACAGCGCTGATCCAATACATCTTGAACGTTGCCCTTACCCTCCCCGCGATTCTCTTTCTCGACACTGTAAGTACTATCTCCCACATGCCTACAAAAGACACACATCCTCGAATTACGCCTCTTGGGGCCAATTATGTTATTGGCGGTTCCGTACTTGCAATTCCGAACTTAATCAAGGAACGATCGTTGACTCTGAAATGCTGCAGTGGGGCCGGCGGCCATCCCTACTCGTTGGAGCGTTTGGCCAGATGGCTTGCCTTTTCATCATCGGTGCCCTCGAAGCCATCTACGGCGAACCCAATCCGCACACGAACCCAGATCTTGATGCCATTTCCTGGGTCACGGCCTCCCATCCCGTGGTCTCCCGTCTCATAATCGCATTTTCCTACCTTTTCGTATCCATCTTCGCCATGACCTGGGGTCCGACTTCCTGGGTTTACGCTGCGGAGATCTTCCCTACCGGAATCCGCGCCAAAGCCGTCTCGCTGACTACAGCCTCGAACTGGGCCTGGAATTGCGCCGTCGGTTTTGCGGTACCGCCACTATTGTGGAGCATTAATTGGAAGATGTACATGATCTTTGGTACCTTCAACCTATTCGCTTTTGTGCACATCTGGGTAGCGGCTCCGGAAACTAAGGGGAAGACGCTGGAGGAAATGACTGAAGTATTCGACTCCGGCAGGCCAGCATGGGAGAGGAGGGGCAGTGGAAGCAGGCTGGATCGTATCCAAAAAGATATTGAAGATGGGAATCTGAAAGTGCTGCCGCCAGAGGAGAGTGCGGATCGGCATTAGCTGGCTTTGAAGAAACGAACATTTGAGCATGACGAGCTGTCTGAACAACGATGTTGGATATGGGTTCGTGGTTAGGTCGAAATGGAGTTCAGAGGCGAAAGGGCAAACGGGGTTCAGTCTGGGAAAAGGGGGGACGGTGTCCGGTAACCATTTGGGAGCTTTCTATAAACGAAATGGTCCTTGTACTTCTATGGAGACATAGCCAGTGATATTTTCCATCTAAGCTCCCTCGTGCTCGAGCCAACATTGGGCGAGGCCTTGCAAACAAATGAAATACTACTGCCATACTTCGTCCTACTTTTCGTCCTTCACGAATGATTAGCCATGCCAAATCAATTATGTATGCAGACGTCCACTCCAAAGTTCACTTATTCGTCCCGTCCAGCAATCGATTACCACAACCGCGAAAGCAATCTAATGAGCCATACGTTGTTAGGGCCTCTTGCAATACATTCAAAATGACTCTGCTAGCAATCTCAATACATGGCGTCCTTCATTCCTCGACGGGTGTTCCCCAACCTCGAATCCCTCCCCCGGTCATACTTCCTTGGTCACCATCGTGCGGGACTTGAAAAGATGAAAACCATGTTGTCCAATATCGATCTCATCATTGAGTGCAGGGACTTTCGTGTACCTATCACCTCCAGTAACCCTTTGTTCGAGGAAAATCTGGCTGGAAAAGAGCGGGTGATCATATATACAAAGACAGACCTTGGTCACGCAGGGACGAAGTACAGGGACAAAATGCGACTCAAGTCTGTAAGTTTCACGCTTAAGCGAGAAGGTGGGGAGACCATCGTACCGACCACTTGCTGATCAGGTATAGATCAAAGATATCACCCAAGAATGGCACTATCCTTCCAAAGTCATCTTCAATGATCCTAGGAATACCAATTCCATGCGCCTCCTGCTCGACGCTGTACAGCAGCGTGCTGCAGCAAAAGATTCATTGTTGCCCTTCAGGATGATGGTCGTTGGTATGCCGAATGTTGGGAAATCGTCCCTACTCAATGCTATGCGGAATTTCACTTTACACCGGCCAAAGGCGTCCCGTACGGGTGCGCAGCCGGGGGTCACGCGAAAGATGGGTTCGGACGTCAAGATCCTCGAAGCAGATCAAGAAAGGCCAGCGGTCTATCTGATCGATTCACCAGGCGTGTTCATTCCTTTCGTTCCAAACGCAGAGTCCATGCTCAAGCTTGCACTCTGTGGATGCGTCAAAGATACGATCATACCCCCGACCATTCTAGCCGACTATCTCCTCTACCATCTGAACTTGTACAACACTGAGATTTATTACAAATACAGTGTGCCAACGAATGATATAGTGGAGTTTCTCAGCAGAGCGGCCCGCGGGATTGGCAGACTGCAGAAAGGAGGGACTCCAGATATTGAAGCCACGGCGCTTTGGATGATCCATAGATGGAGAGTCGGCACTTTGGGGCTGTTTGTGCTTGACGACGTGTCACTGGCCAGCTTTGCAGATGCGAAGCGGACCAGTGCGCAGACTCTGTATGCAAGCTTAAGTCAAGGTCGCAAAGCAGACCAAAAGCTCAGGGCGAACGAAAGGCTCTCAGAGGCCGGATGACCAATCTTCATGTGCAGCACATGCACGACGTCATATGATAGCAAGCGTGTACCGTGGTTCGGATTCGGATTCGGGTATCAGTCTTTCACCCCATTTTATCCAACAGCACCCTCCTCCTCCTCTCCACCAACTCCTCCTGCACCTCGTCCATATTCGGCAATCTCCACCCCACCCCATCGCCCCCATCCCCCGGCAACGCCTCCCACCCATCCACCTCCTTCTCCCCCTGCCCCCTCAACGCCTCCCTCGCCTCCTCCTCCTTCCCCCTCTCATAAGCCAACAGCGTCCCATCCTCCTCATCAAGATTATACCCATAATAGCCGGCATCAACCCTCATCCGCAAATCCGCCCTGCTCTCCAACCCCTTCTCCTCCCTCGGCTTCTTCACCTCAAACATCTCCTTCACCCCCGGCAACTCCCTCGCCCTTCCAAAATACCTATACCCCTTCCCCGCCCCCATGATCTCATTCCCCGCATCATCATACACCTTGCCCCCGCCCCTCATATAATTCGGGCCCCCCATCTCCCGGATCTGCACCTCCCACATGTGCTTCTCGCGCATCAGCTTGTTTATCTCGTCATTGAGGTCGCGGATCTGGAAATCCGAGAGGCTGGATTCCTGGATCCGGGATACTTTGCGGGAGATTTCTTTGAGGACTTGACCGCGCCATTTCTCGCACACGGGGATTGAGGTTACGGATGTGATGAGTTTGGGGCGGCGCGTGCGGCCGGCGTCGAGGATGCCGAGGTCGGCGGCTTGGGCGGCGCGGAAGCGGAAGAGCATCGATTGCGCTTTTTCGCTGTTGCGGGCCTGGAGGGGGGGGGGTTGTTAGTCAAGTAGAGCGGGAAGGGGGAGAGGGAAGGGCGTACCATGATTGCGGCTGTAACGGTATCTTATGGTAAAAGTAATAGAGAAGTCTGGATGTTCGAGGGTGAGTAGTGTATGGGTGCTGGAGCTGTGGTTTGCAACGATGATCTAGTTTTGGTCGCGATGAGCTCTGAGTGATACTCCATTCTTGGTAGGGCCAGTATAAAGTCTTGGCGCATATTGTCCTCTCCGCAAGGTCGACATCAACCGTCCGCATCTCTTCACGAACACTCAATCAACTCTGTACAAACACTTCATACTGGACCACAATGCTGGTGATAGATTCTCGTGTCGCGCTTTCTCGGTCAATCGGCTAGATTCGAGCGTCTCCCAAACGATCACACCCACTTCGCTCAACGCAACTCACAGGTGAGACACTCGAAGTCATGTCGAATTCATTATATCAAATCGGATGAAGGAACGATGCCGACGCAAATCAGAGCCACACTTGACGTCTACGATATGGGAATAGACTATGGCCGATACTTCACGTGGCAGAGGAACCGAATATCGTTCCAACAATCTGAGTCGGTGTTGCTATCTAAAAATGTGCATCCTAGCAACGTGAATCCAGGCAGGTCTTTACGGGTGGCTCCCACAGACACCTTGCTAGCATACACCAATTGTAATTGCATGCCCTCGAGATCCGGATACGCTGTTGAGCCAATGGCTACGCATGTTCGACAGCAATACGATCCCATCGAGTATCTCCACCGCTGTCACGGCTAGAGGACTCAACTAGTCGGCCCTCCATCCGTCTTCCCACCCGGGCTCCGTTCAATTTCGAGATCGGCCTTCCCTCGTCACGTATTGCTGGAAAAGATGCAGGTCTTGTCTCGGCACTAAGTAGCTGCAGATCTGTCTGATGTTTTTTCAAATAGGCAGCGCAACGAACGCATGAAGGGAATGTATGATCCAAGCAGTTGGTCCAGGGTCTCCGCAACATCTCGTTGTCGATCACGGAAGCCAACTCTTCCAATTCGCTTGTCCCTTACGTAAATCCCATCCGCCTCCTGTACCTCTTCTCCTGCGGCTAGATTTTGGCATGAATTCGGTTGATTCCTCTTCATCAAGAGCTCGGGTTTGGCGTGCCTGATGAAGACAATCTTCGAATTGACTTTGTCGAACCGTCCACGGTACTGTCGCGCTTTGGTGGGTGCCTTCGTACTTTCTCAGTTTTTCAGCTTCCGCGAGTACACGTGCGTTTTCAAGATTAATACGATGTAATTGCTGGTCTGAGTCTGCTTCCCGGGCTCTGTTTTCACGGAGCTCCTTCTGTAGCTCTTCTCTGTCATCCTGCGCTTCGTCTAGCAATCTCTTTAACGCGTTGTTCGTTCTTCTCAATCTCGCCAACTCGACTTCTTGGCCTTCGTATATTGCCTGTACGTACGCTCGTTGAGAATCACCGTGTTGCCTTTGCAGATTTTCTATTCGAACCTCCGCTGCTCTAAGGCGTTCCTCGAGCGTTTCAATATGGGCTTGAAGCTCCGCAGTGGTAGCATCGGCCGAGGGAGTAACGGGAACCGGTAGGTTTTCATGGCTGGCCGGCATCTCAACCTCGCTGGCCAAGAATGGAGGATTGGGCATTGCCTGGGCGGATCGTATTTCTCTAGGTGGAGGCTCGGTGTTAAGCTGGAGGAACTCGCTTGGTCGCCACATGTTCGTCACCGATGCATAGTAGCCCGGATTGTGAGTATTGTTGGTCTCACAGCCTGTAGGAGGATATCTGCGCTGAACCATCTCAAGAACCTCCTTCCTCCATGCCGGTTCTTCATCATGGTTTTCAGCCTCTCGGTAAGCGTTCATCGCCATCGTCTGCTCGAATCGTCTTCCTAACGGAGGGCTTCTCACTCCAGCCATGCTTAGTGCAAAAGAGTCTCGACCGAAGGGTTCAAAACATTGAACACAGTCTCTGATAGTTAGGAATTGTACGGTTCGACGCTAGCAGCAAAGGCCGTCATAGTGGCTTGATCCCCTCATGATGGAAAATGGAGGGGCAAAGCTGAATGCTTCGCTGTCTGCTCGGCTGCATAAAGCACACCCACACAATCATGATAATATGCACCTACAGGGGAGTTCAGCGAATAGATAGCTATCCCGAACAGAAGTTAAAAAGGCTGCAACTCGACGAAAGAAGAATCCGACCACACGGGAAAAATGCTGCAAAAGCTTCCATTTTTCTTACAGGCAATGGCTAATCATGATATCTCACATCACCTCTGACCATGTTTTATTAAAACTTGACGTACAACGGATCAAGGTACTCGAGATTCTACGGTGGCAGAGAACTTTCTCTCATGCCATGTATCCCCGCGATTGAGTTATAGCAGCTGCAGCTCCCCTTACTTGCTCGAGAAGGTCTGGAAATTGCATCGGGGTATAGTGCGTACTTCTCCTATGTACCTTCCACCGCACGCGTACATTTTCGACATTGATTACCACACACTGTTCTCCCAGAGTCCGCTTGAATTCGCACATCTTGTTGCGCTTCCACGAGCCCTCCATGACACAACAATGGGTATCGTGCTTCTCGCCATGTGTCATTGAATTCGGGTCTTAATACCCAGTGGGTTAACATACCGGACGTCTGAACGCCCGCCCAGATGTTACCGACTGGCATTCCCCAATTGCGCTTGCTTTGCCAGCGAAACCAATGACTCGAGTCCTTCCAAACCCCCCTCAGTCATCTCCCTCCCTTCCCCCATCATCCCCCCCCCCAACCCTCCCCCCTTCAGCCTAATAACCCTATTCTCCGGCCCCAACCTCGCAATCTCCTGCGCCATAATACCTGTCGTCTTCAAAATTCCCCTAACCTCCCTTCTCAGTTTGACCGCAGCCCGGTTCTCAGCCTTCAGGGCGCTCATTGTCGGAAGCTCCATCGGTGAGGAGGGCGGCATGTGCCGCGCTTTGGGGTTCAGCAGCATGTTCTCGGCTTGGAGGGTGCTGAGGGAGGTGGCGGCTTCGTTGTGGCGGCGGATGGCGGTGCGGAGGCGCGTGAGGAGGGGGTGGAGGCTGGAGTTGGGGGGCATGGTGGAGGATGGGGGTGGGGGGGAGATGCAGAGGTTATGGTTCGCTGGTGCTCGACAGGAATAGATTGAGAAGTGTTGACTGACCATCTAGCGCTGGGTAGAACCGAAGATGTTGTCAGGATTCACAATTTACCCCGGATATTCACGCTGTGAAAGCCGGTGTATGGTTAACTAGTCAAGCGCAGCAAGGACACAGCGTGGCCAATGGAAAGTTCGAACTGAATAACTCAGTCTCTAGAGGGTGATCCAGAGGGTGAAGGGCTTACTTCTTCTAGGTCAGTATCGTAATTACATCCACCACCTCAGACTAGAGGACCGTCTCTTTAGTTACATATCAGATATTTACGTCGAGGAACACTCTCGAACACCACTCGTCGTCCATACAAGCTAAGAATACGGAGGGGACTGGACAGCCCACTAATCTCGGCTCGTGTTGAAAGATCGTGCTTCATTAAGGAAGCTTCCACTTTTGTACCAAACTGTCTGAGATCAGAAAGCCAGTGAGAGGAGACTTACCATCCGAACCCGGCCCAAAGAGACCAGCCTGACCTACTTTCGAAATTCGATAGGCCCTCAATACTTGCATTGATAATACGCATAGCGATGTAGATGGATTTGGATACCCAAGAGAAAGAGAGAATAGACATTCGCACCATATCAACTTTGTAGGACAGTTTTATCAATTGACGAGGTTCTTGCTCCAGCGAAAGTTGTCCTTCGAGGAGCGCTATGAGCTGTCATCTGGCTTTGATGGATACGATTCAGAAGGCCAGTAAGTGTACATCATTGTGGCATGGTGAATGTCTAGCATCTTCGCCTCAATTCTTCTAGCCACGGCTTAGGAAGGCTTAAACCATCAATGATGGCATAGGTCGTACATATGAATCGTATTCATGACTATCATTGCTGAATCTGTGGATTGAGAAATTGTATGGGATTTTATTCAACCAGCAATCTAGCGTCAGAACATCGAGTGGTCAGTATGACAATAATCAGAATAGAAAAGCATCAATTTCACTATTCTGAGATGATAGGACTTTAGGTCCTGCGATAACCCTAAACTTTACGCGTGACCTCGCGTGTTTGGCTTTACCTTACTCCAACTTGAACCGTTGCATAGTGCATCGGTCGCTCTTGCTCCGGATAGATGAGTGTTAATCATATTTCTCTTGGCAGCAATACTTTTGCAGATTCCTCTGACATGTTGCTGTCTATTTCCCGTCCGATCCCTGGCGACCACATAACTCAGAATGGCGACAATCGAGCAATGCGCGAACCCACTTCTTCTCGGCTTTCTCAAAGCATGGTGGGATGTAGCAAGAGAAAGGAGCTCTAAGAGCGCCACTACGTATACTTGGCCATGACTGCTAGAATGGCTTTGGGCTGACACGGCATAGCTACAAGAAGGCCTATGAGTCGATGAAAGCATGCCCACTCACGTTTTCCCATCCTTCCGAAGCGCAACAATTACACGGCCTTGGACCGAAGCTCTGCGAGCGATTGACAGAGGAGCTCACTAAACATTGTGCAGCCAATGGCTTGCCGCTGCCGAAGAAATGTAATCGATATTGCGACACATTGCACGCCTTGGACTGACAGGCGGCAGCACGCAAGCGCAAGAGTCTTGAAGGCCTTGAGGGCTTAGGTGAAACTGCAGAGCCAGCACTGGCCCCGAAGAAACCGCGGAAACCAAAGCCCTACATCCCTGCCCTCCGCTCTGGTCCCTATGCTATTATCCTCGCCCTCGCCACGCTCGACCAGGATTCGGATGAGAGGCTCACGAAAGCTCAGATAATCTTGCTGGCTCAAGACCACTGCGACTCATCGTTTACTGCACCAAGCGAGGCCAGAGGATTTTACACTGCTTGGAGTTCGATGAAGACTTTGGAGGATAAGGATTTAGTACATACAAGAGGCAGACCTGCGCGAAGGTATGCTCTGACAGAAGAAGGCTGGGACGTTGCGCATAGGATACAGAAGACTGCGAATGGACGTACAGTGGTCTCAGGATCGAGGCTTCCCCAAGAGACGGCACCGGAGGCACCTGCTCCTAGACCTAAGGAAAAAGCGCCTGCGTTGAAGCACCCAACTTTTACAGGGTTCGGAGACTTCCTCGATATTGAAGATGATCCGGATACGACGGAAAATCAGTCAAAGGAGCCAAAAGAGGTTTCAACCAGGAGTTCTACTACACCGCACTGGTCCATAGGCACTGGTGAAGCAGGACAGCGTTTAGGGGGAGCACCAGTAGACAAGTTTGGTACCTTTGCGCCAGCAAAAGAACGACAACGTCCACCAGCTCCCAAATACTTTGATATCTCCTCAAGCCCTGAGCCACAGTCTGCCGAGACATCTTTGCCTGCACCACCGGCGAGCGTCCGGACAACAGAAGCCAATCAATTGTCTAACCCGACAGATCGTCGTCCAGAGCCACTGCAGGAAGGTAAAGGTCGTGCCACAGATAACTCCTTCCCAGCTTTCCAGCCTATCGAAATACAGCCCGGGACCTTTACTGTGCAGCTTGTGCTTGACACGCGAGAGGTCCGCGCCAAGGACGACCGTGACTACATCGAAAAGGAACTTATCAAGAAAGGCATCAAGCCAGAGGTTAAACCCCTAGAGCTAGGCGACTTCTTCTGGGTCGCCAAGTGCAACGACCCAACCCTCCTATCCCGATACGGCGAAGAAGGCGACTCGATCGCTCTAGACTGGATCGTCGAACGCAAAAGACTCGACGACCTAGTCGGCAGCGTCAAAGACGGCCGCTTCTCCGAGCAGAAATTCCGCCTCCGGCGCTCGGGTGTCAAGAACGTTGTGTACCTCGTCGAGGACGTGACTCTGAGCTCTGAGCAAGCTACCAAATACCATGACATGATGGAGTCTGCCATAGCATCCACGCAAGTCGTAGACGGGTATTTCGTCAAGCGCACCGCGAAGCTGGATGATACGATTCGCTACATCGCTCGCATGACGGCGATGCTCAAGGGCTTGTACGAGAGTAAACCATTGCGACTGATCCCGACTACGCATCTCGATGCGTCCACCTACCATCCGTTCGTGAATCATCTTCGAGCCACCCATGCGCACCCTTATCATATCACCTACACGTCCTTCGCCTCCATGGCATCCAAGTCGGATTCTCTGACGCTGCGTGATGTGTATCTGAAGATGCTGATGTGCATCCGTGGTGTGAGTGGTGAGAAAGCGATTGAGATCCAGAAGATCTGGCCGACGCCGAAGGCGCTTCTGGAGGCGTACGTAGGGTGTACGGAGCAGAAGGGTCGGGATTGCATGGTGGAGGCGAGGTTGGGGAGTCATCCCGTGGGGCGCAGGAAGATTGGGAAACAGCTTTCGATGAAGATCGCGGCGATTTGGAGTGAGAGGCTGTGATTGTTGGGGGCTTGGGAAGTGGAGAGTCGTTGGGGGAGGGATACCTTGGACTGGCCATAGTGTATGATGTACTAGATATACTAAGGAGAAGAAGTTATTACATTGGTCTCGCAATCGAGTTCGAAGAAACATGAGCAGCACCCCCAACGGAGCCTCTGAAGCATCACTCCTGTCTTATGTCTTCGTCAAAAGCCCATCGTTGACAATCTTTGGCGTTCCATCCGTCCATCCGATTTCTCAGAACGTAAGCTTGATAGCCCCGGTTCCGTATTATGACATCAAAACCATGCCTCGAAGACACACATCGGTAATCGAAATTCTGACCCACGATAGAGGCATCAAAATAGGGCTCGAGCGCTTCCGGCCAAGTACTAAGCCTCGAAGCCGGGACAAGTGAGAACAACAAATCCTGGAGTAAGGCCCGCATTCGAGGCTGCAGAGGCGTAGAGACAATGGAAGCCGGCATCGCTCCAACGGAGTCGCAATCATAAATGTTACCCGAACCTCGTGGTTGCGGGACATGAGCATCAGCTCTGCTCACACGATGACATTTGCTTCGCCATTATTCCGTAGAGCTTCGTCAAAATGCTTGGTGACTAACCACATGAGTAGTTTTGCAAATTATGGAAAGTAGGATTGGTATCCCATACTGTACTCGTCTCAGAGACGTATTGACGGCTTTAGGAGGGCTGGATGACCACATGGAGACACATAGATATGAAGGCAAAACGTTGAACGACGAGACTTGCTTGAATGAGAGACCAGCAGAGGGGTTTGGCGAAGACAGGGAATATGTTTTTCATTCAGGGACCCTCGAGAAATCTATCATACCACCGGAGGGATAGGCAAACCCAAGTAATCTAAGATCTCATCCCACGCGCTGTCCTGGAAAGCTGCTTGAAGCGTGGCAAGCTCCTAGTAGTTAAAGGATCCTATATCCTACGCCTTTTTTCTTGACGTCCTTCTATCGATACCCTGGCGAAGGAGCGCAATCGCCTTCCTCCTCAGCAAGAAGCCTTCAATGGCCAAGTAGTCCATGAGCAGTATCCAATACCAGAGTGTTGACATTGTGGAGCGAGAAGAGTCTTTCGCCGCTTGTAACTAGATCTGATAAAGACTATCATGACTCATATCATGGTAGTGCCTCAAGGAAAAGGGACAAAGCTTTGAGTCGAGCCTTTGCAATCGAAACGGAAACCCCGCTCAAGCATCGAATATGCTATTAGATCCCAGCTCGAGGTGTTTGACTGCCGGACAGACTGGCATGTGCCGATCGCATGCGAAGCAGGGTTGGATGCGCTCCGCCAAGTCCGGAAGATTGTGCTCTACCTCCCATCTCTGTGTCGAGCCGTCGTAGCGAAGGTCGTGCAGATGCGGCATGATCTAAAACCTGCAGATCTCCACTCATTTCGGAGCCCTGGCCACCGGACAAGGCGGACATGCTGGTGCTCCAGCCATGGAGAAGGTCGGTCATGGAAGTATTTCCAATTCCGAGATCCTCATTTCTCATCTCGATTCTCACATCTGTTATCATTATTAACCGCGCTTCTTGACAATCGTGACCGCGCAGTACTCACCTTCGTAGGCTTCGCGGGCGACGAGAATAGTAGAGCTTAAAAGAAGGATGGGAACAATTTGGCCGAACGTCATCAAATTTTCGTCGCTATCCATCTTTTCCCTCGGGATATTCCTGTCTTGGAAAAGACCGACCAGGCCGTAAATGAACGCAGCGACGCAGACCAGAAGATGGGTCCATCTCGAAGCGAAAAGGGAAGTTGTGAGCATATATATGAATGAGCATGCTATGCGGCTACTTTTGACAAGGGCTATGCAAGCTGCACAAGATACTCTTCTGGCTGTTGCCATAGGAAACGACTTAGTGGCTTTGCGAGATCTCATCTGTTGTAGTCTGTCGATAGCACTTTGCATGAGTTCTCTGGGTTTAGTATAAAGCCATCGTTTCCAAAGGTCGCGCGACGGCTGATAAAGCAGCCCTATACTTGAAGGATAGTCAATGAAGAGAATAACAAGCTTTGTGTACATCCAGCGAGCGGGTAACCCTCCGACATCTGCGAAAACATAGTAGTCAAACACGCACTGAGCGTTGAATGGCCAGCTAGAGTACCACGCCCGATGACCTTGCATGACTGTGGACGCGGCAAGAAGGATGGCCATGCATGCCATTAGGAAGACACGCCAGTCTCGGAACATCGGTCGTCGTCGTAAGTATTTCTCGAGCGCCGCAACAGTAGTCAAGTGGCAAGTCGAAGCGAACCAGGCCAGGTCACTGACAAGGGCGAAATGATAAACCGATATCGAACAGTGGGTCCAAAATCCCGCAATGAGCACAGCTGATCCGATGAGGAGCAGCTGGTCGCTAAGATTGAGAATGATCTTTTCGATGACTCGTGCTCCGAACTCTTGGCCTTTGGTCGCTTTCCTGGACGGGTCAGGTACACCAGCCTTCAATCCTTTCAAACGATGGGCTGCGATGGAGGGTCTTCGCAAATATTCGACAATCAGTGGGAAGAACTCGGGAGTCCAGAAGTCAATGAAGTTGTCGTCTGGACTTGGCGAAGGAGTCAAATAGATATGCACAGATGACAAAAACAACGAAAGAGCACTACTCGCAATAAAAACAACGACAATCTGGCGCCAGCAATATAATTAGATCAAAGCACAGGTAGGACAACGACCCAAAAGTGCCACGTACCCCTAGGCCAGCAATATCCGGGTCTCCATGGAAGCCTGGACGGTCACTATGCTCCCAAGACGTGCAGTCGATGTTGCATGCCATGAAAACGTAATTGCTTGCCACCGTGCTTCAGTCATTAAACTTGTTTGGGGAAGGAAGGGACAGCCGGCGGCAGAGCCGTAGGTCTCACTCGTGCCCGATTTCATGGCATCTGCTGGAGCCATCGGTTGACGTGTTAGGTTGGGAAGCTGGTGTTTGATGTCTGCGGCGGGTGCAAATTAGCTCCGATGTAAACTCGTACACTTAGCGCTTTCACAACGGTTGTCGCCCCTTGGCCTTATTTTAGATCCCCGACCCCAACATCTGGCAAGATAAATTTGGTCAACTTTCGCATTTCGCTATTATAAAATATAGAATTAATTACTTATTACTCTAGACACTATACGCTTTCTAAAATTGCTTTGCTTATAAGTTTTGATTACGAATTGCTAGAGTTATAGAAACTGCATAGTTTGTTAACATATTATCATATAAGAAGTTCAAGTCGATCTTTGTTTTTGAGACACGCTTCGAAATACAAAAACTTTGCAATCAAATAACTTTCTCAATATTGACTTAAACTCTATTAAAGATGTGCTGTTAAAAGCGCAAAGTCTACTCTATCAAACGTAACATTTTGATAGTGATAAATCAAGAAATGCGAAAGTTGATCAAAAGCATCTTGTCAGAAGTTGGGGTCAAGAATCTAAAAATAAGGTCAAGGGGCGACAACCGTTGTGAAAGCGCTAAACTACGGCGGACTCTAACTCTTGGTCTTGGCATTTCTCGCGTGTGCGCGTCTAAGGATTTGGTGATGCCAAGCTTCTGAGCTTGGAATAGCATGCTCGTTCAATCACGAAAATTGATGCGATGTCCTGGGTCGTTCCTTGCGCAAGCCTTATTGAATGTGATTTATGAGGAGTTCGAATTGTGTGGGTGACGGGTTGATAACGCAACATGGTCGCGCCTGCTGTTCCTGAGTAAGTCCGCGGCCACTTCTTCAATATGAGGCATTGGAATATGAGCCTCTCTCTCGTCTACATGCATTGTAAGGCATATCCAGTTTCTCGTGTCCATATCCTACCTAAATGAAGAACCCGAACGGCACAGTCACCGGTAGCGCAGTCACTCCCAGCGCCGGCCATGGTGCCGCCGCACCCAGGGGGCCAGCCATTGCATCCTTGACTGCTACTGGATCACGTACAATTGTCACGCCATACCAGATCTCTGCTGAGAGGGTCACACCTGTTGCAGGCCCAGCGCATTTCCTTCAGTACATCACAAGGATCTAGCCGTGTGGAAGAGCTTGGCTGACTGTGCGTCAATTAGGATTGTCGAAGACGAGATTGAATCAGCTATCGAAAGTCGAACCGAAGCCTTGAATGCTCTTCGTGAGCTTGGTCCGCCAGATCTAGTACACCTTGTCAAGCAATCTGTCAAGTCGGGTGGTCGGCAGGTGCGTCTATGTCATTGGCGACCGAAGGATCTAATAACCTTTCAATTAGACCGGGGTCTACCATCATGTTACTGGGGTAGATGCTTCCTCATCCGCCACATTGGCTGCATATCTCAACACCCTCATTTACTCTCAACCCGACAAGACGCAAAAAGTCATCTCCGGAATATACTGGTGGGTACTGATGGTTTGTCGGCACAATGAGGGATCTTTGATGACAATTCTAGCTGCTATAATGCATTCTCGCGATTGGACATGCGGGTGGACGTCAAGATCCCAGGTGGGGTGGAGAGCTACTGCATTGATGAGCGAGGGGACAAGCGTGAGGCCTCAGAAGCCCTTTGGCTTGAGACATTCCTTTGTGGCGTTTTGAGGGCCTATGCGTATGCAGACGATGGTAGTGGTGATAGTATAAAGCGAATCATCGGTGTTCGGCGATTCGACCCCATCATGAACACGGAGGTTGAGCATAAATTCCTGGATGCTGCTGAGCGGTTGTTCTTCAAAGGTAGTAGCTCTCGCCTGTCGTACACGATCTCCCCTAATTTCTGTCCAGGATGGCAGCTTGGATCCGAGCCTGAGATCCAGGTACCAAACCTGGTCTCTAATCATCTTACCACTGGCCTTCTAAGCTACATACATACGACAGGCCGGTATACCTCGGGAATCAACCTCTTTGAAAAACTACGAACTCGAGACACAGAAATATCATCGCTGCTTGCACGTGTCCTCATCTCTGCTGACGAGGAAGTTCAGGCTGTCAAGCTCCTCCATGATGCGATTGATGAGCTACCTATGGACTATGCCCTACTTGACTGCCAGTCGACGTTCTGTCAAAGCAAAGGTCGTCTGGATTGGGCCCTAGAGTGTGCTAAGCGCAGTGTGACAGCAGCACCTAGCGAATTCGGAACATGGGCCAAGCTTGCTGAAATCTATGTCGGCCTCGAGCAGTGGGATCTCGCTCTACTTACCTTGAATTCGTGTCCAATGTTCACATATCAGGACAAGGATGCACCCCGGATGCCAGAACCAGCTCGAGTGTTGCTACCCATTCTGCCTGAAACAGTACTTGACGAGTTAGATGAATCTGCACAAGGTTACGATGCAGAATTGGTTCATCCTTCGTTACGGAAACTTCATGCTGCTGGCCATAAGGGTACCTTTTTGAAGGCGTACAGCCTCCTCACCGAGATAACATCGAAGATCGGGTGGGATCAGTTACTTAAGATAAGAAGCCAAGTATTCGTCATGGAAGAGGAATACCGGAGTGAAAAACAGACTGGAGGCACAGCGAACAAGAATGCGAGCACAACTGCTCTACGAAACCCAAGTCCAAGTCCGAATGCTGATGGCGAACCCACCACGAACCATACAAATGGCGAAACAAACAGCACCTCCACGGCGGAAACGGCTGTTGCTGAAGACTCAGCGGACGGCGATCCAGGCAGTGCTTCGCTGGTAGCTGACAAATCAATTGAGAAACCCGAACACACAATAACTTCTGAAGAAGCCAAAGCCGGCAGCGAAGACGTACGCTACCTTCTCCGGTCTACCCCTATTTACTCTGTTTAGCGCTAATGCATGATAGCCCGACCCAACCCACACGACCTATACCCACTTTCGAAACAAGCGCCTCTGTGAGCGGTGGCTCGACAACCTCTTCATGGTCCTTTACGAGGATCTGCGCATCTATACAATATGGCGAACCGACATGGCTCGTTCCGCTGCAGACGCATCCAGTCCAAATTCCCCAAACAACACATATCACAAATCCGCGGAAGAATGGGAAATTTTAGGTGACCTGGCAGAGCGATTGCATCACGACCAAGAAGCGGTCGAAGCATATCAGCACTGCTTGAGGGTCAGATTCAGTCCCAAGGCCATGAAAGGGGTGATGGCCTGGTACGAGAAGCAAGGGAAATATGGAGATGTGTTGCAGGCGATCATACGACTTATTGCCTGGCAATATCGATGGTATTCGGAGGTATGCGATGAGGTGCATGATGTATGGAGGTGTTCTTCTAACGCTTGGAACAGTTTTCGCCCAACCTCTTCCGCACTGTGCGCAAACTCATCGAGAATGAGGGGGCGGTCAAGGTGCGCAGTATTGTACAGGCGACAAGCTTACCTCAGCCTGTATTGGATCTCACACATCATTATGTGGAGCAATGTGCGACGTTCAGGAGTAGTGGCAGCGACGGTTGAGGCATTGAGCAAGGTCATATGTTACATAGCTCAAGTGCTTTGTGAGGTATTATTCGGTAATACGCGTGCCATTCGTGGCAGCTAACAAAGGAAGGAAGGCTGAGACATGAAGATCACATTTCGTCGAAGATGATCCCGTTAAGTCCCATAAAAGCGAACCTGTAAAAGCCCGGGTTGCTGTTGGCTGGAATTTTGCAGAAGTTCGGAAGATGATGCCGCAGAAATATTGCCTCAGTACTCAGACCCTATGGAATGATTATTGTAAGCGTGCTGCCTGCGTGGCAACGTAAATGTGATGCGGTGACGTATCGAGGCACTCCTAAACAACAACGCACTAAAAACTAGCGCACGCTTACAATAATTATTCCATAGGGTCTGAGGACAAAACTCTCAAATTTGATCAAAACTTGTTCGGGCGCAATGTTTAACAACTTAACAACGCAACAACGCAACAACGCAACGCAATACTAAAGATTGGTTTGAGTCTCTTATTTGTTAATGCTTTTCAATATGCTTGCTCTCTTAATGTATGCATTATGTGCAGTGTGTAGTGTGTAGTGTGTAATATGTGGTGTGTGATGTGTGGTGCGGGCGATGTGTGTCGCAAAATACTCGAAAAAGCACGTTTGAAGCAACAACAACACAACGCTACAATCATATTGCGCACAATTAACACAAAGTCTTCTTCTATACTACGACTAGCTCCGGGCAAAGCGAACAAGTTATCAAATACGTGATTGTTGCGTGAATGTATGTCAAAGTTGCAATAAAATTTAAACTTTTTTGCTTTGATGCTGGCACAACTACATAGCATACTATCGTATTATATATTAATTGTTAATCAACAAAGCATATTAAAATCTAGCAACGAACGTAGCTCAATTAATATAAAATGTTGTGATTAAATTACTGTTGCACGACAAATATAGAACTGTTGATGTTGAAAACGTAGTGTAACTGTTTTTGATGTGTTACCATCAAAGTTAGTGTCAGAAATCGGGAGTTTCGCCCTCAGACCTAATGCAAAAAACAAAATCGCACTCAAAGTGGCACCTTACCGCATTTAGCACTAGTAAGTGGTATAGTGACATTGCAGATTAAGCATTAGGTCTAAGTACTGAGGCAAGCAGAAATGTAGAACCCGCAGTTTGTTAGCTCTCGTGAAGCTTTCGGAGCTGAATGGGCCCTTGAACAACACAAGTTCTACGTACTCTGAGTGTCAATGTCGTTCCTTCGTGCTTATATCTAGAGGCGTGAAAAGAAGTTAATCTCGGCGGAGTCGAACACGGTGTCGTGTGACTGCTGCTGGCTACTTTAGAGTAGCGCTTGCATGCGTGACTCAAGTGTGCTGCCCCACCCCTCGGGTCCCCCACAACTTCACTTTCTTTTCCATCGAGCCATCCATCCCACAACCTCAACCGATTGTCTAATCCCACCGCCCGACACACGACCACGATCTCTTCTTAGCTAAGGAGAATACGACTGCTTTAGCGAGTTAGGGTTTGGCTGGCAAAGTCATACATCAAGTCCAGGCTTACGCTCCTGGTGCACTTGCGGGTCTATATCTTCCTTCCATTCGAATGGACGGCTCACCTTTCCTTACGAAAGCGGCCATGCCAAATACAAGGTAATCCTACAGCACTGTCCTCTAGTCAAATGCGATGGCGATGGCATCAAGATCGACACCTCGGCCGAGCCAGCCGCCGGGGAAACGGCAAAGACTGGATAGTCTCAAGAATCCACAACGCCGTTCCTTATCCTCGCTTTTGACTAGCAGACAGGGCATTCAGGCTGGTCCCGAATCTACAGGGCAATGTCCAACATGTCTGGACAACGACGTCGGCGAGGAGGATGGTCATATCGTCTGTCATGCTTGTGGCACCGTGATCAGTGAATCGAACATTGTCTCCGAGATTCAATTTGCCGAGACGTCCGGTGGAGGTCATCTGATGATAGGTCAGCATGTCGGTTCTGACCAAGCTCATGCCAGAAGTGGTCTGCTGGGTTTGAAGAACGCTGGTGGCTCCAACAGTAGGGAGCATAGTCTCGCTAACGGTAAGTGTTTCGGTCTTTGGTCGTCGGATCGGTCATTGCTGATCCTCTTTCAGGCAGACGGTATATCAATCAAATTGGTGCAGCGTTGAGTATGTCGGACTCTCTTACTAAGGGAGCCATGAACGTCTATACGCTCGCCGTGGCAAACAATTTCATTCAAGGCCGACAGACTAGAAGTGTTGCTGCCGTCTGTCTTTATATCGCCACTCGTTTGCTAGACACCAATAGCAACAACAGCCGCAACATCGCGAAGTTCATGTTGATTGATTTCGCAGATATCTTGCAGGTATAATCGCCATATGCTGCGGGGCCCATTTAATACGTCGAGCTAACATCTCAAAAGCTGAACGTCTTCAAACTGGGTCATATCTATAAAGATCTGGTCGATGAACTCCGACTCATTGGACCAAACTACCAAATCCGACCTTTGAATCCGGAAAACCTCATACACCGCTTCGCTGAAAAGCTTGAATTTGACAAAGACCAGGAGACTGCTGTTGCCATTGACGCTGTTCGAATCCTTCAGCGAATGAACAGAGACTGGATGACCCCTGGACGAAGGCCGGCCGGTGTATGTGGCGCTGCACTTATAATCGCGGCCAGGATGCACAATTATCGACGGACTGTTCGAGAAATGGTCTACGTTGCCAAAGTAACAGAGGCCACGCTGGTGAAACGACTTGAAGAATTCAAGAGAACCGAGAGCAGCGGGCTTACTGTCGAAGAATTTCGAAGAATCGACCTTGAGCGCTTCTGCGACCCCCCGTCCTTCTATGAGCAAGACCTGGACAAAACGCGTAAACGACGGAAACAAAGACGCGTCGAGTTCGACGATGATGGCGATGATGATGCCGAATCTCAAGACGCGACGCCTTCGCCAGCCGTCAATGTTCAGCTAGCGTCTCCCGCTCCCACGCAGCAGCAGACGCAATTTGATAGCCAGAATATGCCACCACCCCCACCACCGGGCACTTCTACGCCAACATCCTCAACTAAAAGAAAGCGTGGCCGTCCGCCTAAGGCACGGCCATCCGCGGTCGGCATGGGTGGACCGTCAGCATCTCTACTTGCTTCAACAGAAGCGCCTTTGGAGCCTGACATCATGACCGCGATGTCGGATCCGTCCTCCCTTACTCACGCTTCCGCGCTGACGCAAGTACTCGACAGCAATGCTGCTCCTGCTTCCCCACCTGCAACTCAGGGCGACCAAACGCAAAACACAGGCCCCGTGATTGCTTCCACAGAAGAAATCTCCGATTCGGAATTCGGTGTTGATACAGACCTTCAGGCATGCCTCCTCGCTCCCACAGAAGTCGAAATAAAAACCCGCATCTGGACTCACGAAAACCGGGATTGGATCAAAGCCGAACATGCCAAGGAGCTTAAGCGGAAAATAGCCGAAGTTAATGGTACATTGCCAAATGTCAAGCGGCGGAAGCGCAGGAGAACCAGGATGGGAGACATGGCTTCGTACCGCCGCGAAAATCAAGAGGGTGGCGATGACGACGACATCGGCGAGGGGGATGGTGAGGAAGATAACATGCCTGCAGGAAGTCCAGCCGAAGCGGTCGCGAAGATGCTGAAAAAGCGAGCTTACAGCAAAAAAATCAATTACGAGTTTCTGCAAGAGATATATCAGCCGAGCTCGCAAGGCAGCAGTGCTAGTGGCAGTCGCCGACAAAGCATGAGTGCTGCTAGTGATGCTGCGGCAAGTCCCGGCGGCGGCGACATACCCACACCGAACAAACCTACAGCTGCCGTGGAGAGGACGCCGCCGGTTGGTACTGCCCGACCTGAAGGTACTGAAGCCACATTGCCTGGCGGATCGAATGCCGAGACTGAAACCGAAAGAGCATCCTCGGAAGCCTTGGATGATATTCAAGAGATCGCTCGGGAAGAGCAGGTGGAAAGAAGCATGCTGGATCCTGGACGAATAATTGGACTCCCTGATACTTTAGATGAGGACGAGGCAGAAGGAGAAGAGGATGAGCCTGGCGATTATGTCAGTGAGGAGGACGATGCAGCGGAGGATGAGGATGACGATGACGAAGAAGACATCGAAGATATCTTGAGGCACGCAAAAGACAAGGCCGGAGTGGATGATGAATATGACTACTGAGACAGCTGGTCTTGCTCTCGTGAGCTGGCCTATAAGATTTTGGCATTTCAACTTCGCTCTGAAGAGCATGCTTCTTGATCGAGTGTATCCTAGTATTCGCGTCTTAGCGGGTCAGGCATAGCTCCTGGAGGCTGAACAGTACAACACGAATATCGACAACTTGTAATCCTTATAATGTGAAAGTGTTTCTGGTACTTTTAAAGTAGTGTGATACTTTGGTCGCATTTGTACTACATGATGGCCACAGGGCGATTACTTTAGTCGTTCGGTGGCTTCTACCCTCACTGATTGGATGGAGCGGTCTTGGCGCTTCTTCAACTCCATCTTCTTGAATTCCGTGGAGTCTATTCCATCACCGAAGATGATATCATTTGATTTGAATGGTTCCATTTTTGAAAACCTCCAAATCCATCTCCACGTTGGCTCCGGTCTGGTTGGGATCACGCGAGATGGTGATATTTTCGACACGTAGTCGCTGAGCTTGTGGACGTGGCTTTGGCGTTTTCCGACAATGGTAGATTGAATTGATGAAATTATAGGACCAATCGCTAATGCTGCGCTACAGTCGACTTTTGTAGCTCTCAATATTGAGCCTGAGGAGGACAGCGAAGATGAGATCGATGATAGCAAAGAGATACAAGTAGGTGCCACGCTCTGCCGCACGTGACGCGCTCGCTCCAGATTTGACACTACATCAGGTTGAAGAGGCTTTAAAGCTTTACCAGAATGCCCTCAAATTACATAGCCAAGGACCTAGTTTTTATGGAGAGGCAGAAGCCGCCTATAAAGCTCTTTTCAAGTCGGAGATCTTCACGTATCCCGAGTCCATCTCACTTTCTAAGCAGATTGATACATTCGATGACACCGAGGGGTTCAATGATAACATAGGAGATCTTGACCCTGGCACAGTGGACTTGCCAGCGGCAGGCGCTGACGAAGCTCCCAACACTCTGAATCAAATCCTCTATCTCGCCTACAAAAATCGAGGACAGTACCTATTAGACTGGCTAAAACATGAGCTGCACCGCGTCAGAAAAGGGGATAGCAATATTCAAAACGCAGAATTGCCAAACATCGTTCGACAGACAGTAGTGGCTAGTCTTTATTCCTTGGTCGAAGCGGTCGACCGTGACGAGACCGATCACCACCTGTGGCGACTTATCTCTAGGCTCAGCTACTTCTTGAAAAGCAAACGAACGGCGCGATTCTGCTTAGAAGCAGTCTTAGACAGCGGCGACGCTGATGATGATATCTGGCCTGAGCCTCAGGGGCTTGAGGAGAGCTTCGCGGCGGAGCAGTTGAAAGTTCTGCTGCGTGAGCTCGGTGACACTGCCTCTGAGAGCCAATTACCCGCTGGTACTAGGGCTCGTCTTCTTCCATCACTCAAGAAGCATGTTGATCCCTGCCCGTTCCTGCCCAGTCCTGTTGATGGCTCAATGGATGAGCATTCGCTGGCCAGATTGTATGAAAGAGTCTCTGACCGGCAAGAGATCGCCGTTCCTGTACGAGACTGGGCTAGTGTTGGCAAGGCCATATTGCTGCAAATTACCAACATATCACAGGGAAATGGGGAGCCGGATACTGGTACCGCGTACAGAATCCGGCTACCACCCCGGAATGCATTACAAGGGAGCAGTGATATGAAAGGTATCTCGGAAACTGGAACAGCGATCATATCATCGCCTACTACAGAGGCTATTCTGAAGCGGAAAGGACGTAATCCGTCTAGCGAGAAGCCCGAAAACGAAACACTCGAAGAATTTTCGCCTACTGTGGCCTCAGGTAAAGCTCAGGACGTCAGCATACCTAGAGCACCTGAAGTGTCCGAAGCCATGCCGGCGTCTGGCGTTGGGAGAGCTGATACAAATCACTTTCACTCATTCGACGATAGAGATCAACATGTTCCAAATGAGAACACCGTGGTTGCTACCGATGGATGCATTCACGCCCTCGAGCCTATCATACAGGAGTCACCGAGGACGATGTCTCTGCCGACACGCAAAAGATCGTCTGAGGCCGCAGGCTTACCTGAGGCAGCAGACCCAGGGCGATCTAAAAGTAGAAGGATTAAAGCAAGAGTATCTGTTCATGAGACTGCGGCTGAAGACCTCACCCAGTATTACGAGGAGCAGCTTCGCGAATATACGCAAGCCGATCAGATGTTGTTTGAATTTGTGGGTAATCTACTTTCAAAGATGGATGCCAACAACCTAAGGGCCTTCAGTGAATTGAAAGCCGCTGTCGTGTTGCCGACGATTCCAGGGGCTCCAAAGAACAAGTCAGGGGACTCACCGACCGTGGTAATTCACGACATGAAGACTGTATTGACCTCATGGGGTATAGACAAGAGTACGGCGTTCTTAAAAAGCACAAGCCATGAAGATGCCTTTGGAGGCGCTAATGGCGCACGTAACTTCAATGCTTTTCTTGAAAGCTCCAAACGTGGACCTTCGCAAATTTCAAACCTCCCAATCCTATCTGGCGACGAGGGCCTAGAAGATTTTCAGAAACGGCTAGAACAGAACTGGTTCCATCTAGATCAGCTAGCTATGACCTGGATAGAGGAATTGCTAGCACCGAGAACACATACCTTGGGACAGAACGAGCGTAATATCTCGGCATATGAGCGCTTCAACTGGACCTCGTCGCTCAAAGAAATCGTCGTGCAGATGCTTGTTCAAAAAGATGAATACATTTATACAACGCTTAAGGATCGGATACAGGAACATGACCAACGACTGTTGGCATCTCAACGTCAAACAGATCCTCTTTCTTGGGGGTCAGAAATCGAGGCTCTGATCCAATTAATACAGAACACTTTCGAGATCCACATTGATGTTTACGAACGAATCACAAACCCCAGTAGCGAGGTAGATCTGGATATCCGAGCAATGCAGCGCGATCGTCTTGTACGCTGGGCTACGCTCGCTCATCATGCCATGAGCCTCAGACCAGACGTCGTAGCGGGTCTCGACGAGCCGAGTGTCAGATTCCTATGGTCTTCTGTTTTGTTTGTCAATTTGACGGATGCCTCAGCACGAGACCATGTCATTCTGTGTTTTCAGGATCTAAAGCGAACATTAGGTGCCTATAGCAACTCGATCATCAAGCTGCAAAACAATGCGGCCATGCCAGAAATATCGGTCGAAGCAGCTGATAGGGAAATCTCATGTCTAACCACCATGGATTTCTTCCTTGGCATCTTCAATTCTGAAAAAGACGAACCTCTGTCGGTAATAGAAAGCTTGGAGCCAGTACTGCAGAGTTCTGTCGCAGGAACCGGCCTACGGGCTAGTGAGGGAGACAATGCGTCCTTCGATAGACCTAGCAACAGTGGTTCTACCTTCGAGCATCCGCAATCGGCGTCTAGAAGTGGAAATCCGACTGGGTCACAACTCGAAGACATGGTGCGATTCTTTAACAAGGCCGGTCTGACGCTCAAATTATTCCTGTGGCAGAGGCTGGGAAGTGCTTACCAATCGATCAACTACCCTCCACAGGTACTGTCATGCAACCTTAGGCGGATAGAGCTTATCGTAGGGCATCTTCAATCATCGCATTATGTAGATCTGCCGGATCAGGCGCGACAAGCTAGTCTCCTAGGGCGGCTGGGAGATCTCGAGCACATCCTCACTGCTACACTTAGCATAGCGCTCGCCGATCCAGTTGCGTTCGAGGTTGTGGACATGGCACAACTTCGAAAGTCGATGGCTGTAATGTCTACCTTACAGAACATCTTACACGTCTACATCATGTGGACAGACTCCGTGCGCGTCGGGCAGAACACTGTTTCGCAAGCTCCTCGTGGCTCAGCTGCCAGTCAATTCGCACAATCAATGGCAAAACTGGACCAGATGCAAGTGACGTCGTGGATGCTACAGTACATGCTCCTCAAAGAGGCGATAGCTCAGTCTCCCGAGCAGTTTGAGGCACCAAAGGATGACTCAATCGACTATCTCAATTTGGTCCATTACACTCTCGGTTTGAGGGAGCTTTGTGGACTCAATAATAAACGCTTTCTGAAGCTGATGAAATCAGAAATGCTACAATTCAAAGCCTCAGATAAATTCTCCGAGAGCTGCGAGTGGGATTTTGCGCAAGTCATCTATGACCTTTATGGCATTAAGATTTGCCCAAGCTTTGCTAACATCAGAAGCCATGGCTGCACAGCTGAAACCGTCGACCGTGCTACGGCCCTTGAGCTTATGGACTATGTTCTGGTACAAGCAACTCGATTAAGCATTAAAGAGCTAGCGAAGAGCGAGCTGAAATCTACCATCGATAGGATGCAACAAGCACTGAAAGTACCGAAGTCCTCGAACGTCACGAGCTACAACAAGCGTGCCATATCTCACTTCCTAAGGTCCCCAGTCAATCCTCTTGACATGTACCGTGCCCTGAAAGGTATTGGCGAGCTATCTTCTATAACCATCGAGAGTCAATTTTCTGCAATCGCCGACAAAGGATGGTACTCGTTGCTTGGCCAAATGTCCCTGGCTAAGTTTCGTTCGCAAAAGCGAACCATTCCAGGGCCGTTGGACGATCTTGATCTTGCGATGACTTACTTTAGGTATGACCTTGAATTAGGCATGGAGAAGTGGGAATCCTGGTACAGGCTTGCCCAAGTATATGACACCAAAATCGAAGAGAATACGACCTGGAGTGCTGACAAGATCAACAATGGCATGGAGGAATTGAAATTACTCCAACGTAGCGCAATCCACTGTTATAATATGGCTGTAGCCACAGCAACAAGAAGTGCTGATGCCTCTTTCGAGGCCGTCGGCAAAATGGCAGAGATGTATGCCGACTTTGCTACCAGGATCTATGCATCCTCACGCGAGCCTTTCTCAATGAAAGCCTTCGGTCTAGGAGACTTTGAGCGCCATTACAGCAATCCGAACGAAGGCATGTACAAGAAACGCCCCTTCAGGGATTTACAGCTTTACCCTGCATGGAGTTTTGCAAGCGTCTTATTCAGACGAGCATTGGCTGACAAGCCTAAAAACTGGACGTGAGTGCTATTCCATCCCCCGGTCGAGGATAGCGAGTTGCTAAGACAAGAACTTTAGAAGTTGGTATATGCTTGGCAAATGCCTTTGGAAGATGTATAACTGCGGTGAAGAGGTACGAGGCAATGCCCAACGTCCCGTCTGCACGGCCATCCTCGACGCTCTCAAGCGGGCGATTCAAGCTGTGCCAGATCGCCGCGACGGCAGGCATCCAGACCGAGAGCCAGTTCTCGAACCCCATTACAAGTTAGTCTCGGTCGTCCACAAGCTTGTGCCGAAGGGGGTGCTTCAGGTAGATTGTATCCTATGATGAGCCATGGTCGCAACTAATTTTGCGCTACAGGTATCAGAAGCCTGCTCTCACCTCAAAGCTACTTCCTACTCCCGTAAAGTACGTCCTGTAGAGGAACAAGATGATTGGGAGATGTACATCTCGCAAGTGCTGAAGGCACTCCGGTTTGCGGATAAGTCCAATTGGCATCATCGTATGCTAGCGCGGGTACATACTGTTTCCTATGGTCTATCCATGCTTCGCTGACGCTCACAAGGTTGCTCATGTGATCTACGACGACTCCCCGAACGACGTTCGTTCCGCTTTAGGCGCCAAACACGAGCTCACCCAACAAATGTTCACCAAGACAATGGCCATCCAAGTCTGGCGTCCTGACAACGAGCGTGCAGGCCGACACTTCGTCTACACGAGCCGCTATGTGAAATTTTTCGTCCGCCTCCTATACCAGCTCAACGACCGGACTAGTCTGGAAGCCTTGGCGAAGCGCATTCGCAAACGCTCCGGAGATTTCCTAGCCCATGCAGAGATATGGCAAAGAGTATGCCTAACCTACCTCGAGCTTCTCCGCCGTCAAGGACCTGTTCCGACCGAGCACGAAAAAGCGATTTTCGGAAGCATTCCTTACGAGATCTTTGCCCTAAATGCAGAACGACTCGAGACCTGGGCGCATCTTCCTAATACCACTTCACCCTTGCTTGACATCATCAGAGACGCGATTGAAATCAAGAAAACAAATTCTAATCTTATGAAAGTAGGCGTTTTTGAGGATCTTATAGGTGATACATATGCTTTCCTATACGAACAGATCGTCCCGGACCTCATCGCCAAATCAAATGACGAAGAAGGCCGCGTCCGCATGCGCGTTGACCATGTTCTGATGGACGCCGAAGCTTCGGCAACAGCAACGCCTCCGCCAGACCCGAATGCCAAACCAGGCGAGGCGCCCGTAACCCGACCAAGGTTTAAGAGCGCTACCAAACGAGAGGTACAGAAAAGATCCGAAGCGCTTGTCGCGAAACCTGCTGCAGCGTTGGCAGCTGCGAAGCTGGCGAAGCCAACAGGTCAAGCCATGGAGCAAGGGAGAACATCGGGTGTGGCAGTAGTGATTAGTAGAGACGAGGGTGGGAAAGAAGCAGCGAGCAGCGTGCCTGGGAGTGTCCATGACAGTGCGGATGACGAGAGCGAGCTCAGCGAGCTTGAAGAGTTCGTGGATGCGCCCGAGAAACCTGTGGCTATGTTCCCGAATTTGGCTACAAATGGCGAGGAGGAAGGATACGACGAGGGGGAGGAGGAGGATGAGGGAGAGGCTAAGGACGGGAAGCAGGAGGATGAAGAAGAAGAAGAGGGCGCTGAAGAGGGGGATGAGATGGCGGAGAAAAGTGATGGCCGTGCTCAGATATTGGAGAGAGAGGATTATCAGGAGGAAGACGAGGATAAAGAAGACGATGAGGAGGAAGAGGAGGCGGGAAATGGGCCGCTCGCGATGGAAGAGTGAGAGAACCTGCGATACCCCCTTATTGGCGTTGAGAAATTTCAGGATGGAGTATGGTCTGATTGTGGCCAATGCGTACGCACATGGTGGGATCTAGAGAGGGTACATCGTAGATGGGCAATACTCCGAGCTCGCTTTTGCGGACCAGTGCAATGTCTTTGCGAACACCACTTCGATTGATGAGCAAAACTACCTGGCAGCTTCAAGGCCATATCATGTTTTCCGGACCAACTTTGTACCAATTCATATTCTACGGAGCGGTACTGTACTTACCTTTACTTCCCATGATCCCGTCGCGTCATCCCCTTCCTCGCAATCTGCAAGGGGCCGCAGTCGCGATCAGCTCTGATAGGCTCGGTAAAGCTTGCTGCTTGTAGTTTTCAGCCTTGCCGCGGCTGCCACCCTGTTTTCGGGAGACTGAAGAGCTCCCCTCGACCTTCCACCTTCCATCTGCCCCAGCTCGTCCCCCTCCCTCCCTCCACCACCCACTCCATCGATTATCCTCTCGACTACCCAATTCGTTCCATTAACCATGTCGACACGTAAGAGAAAGCAAGACGCTGAGGAGGAGCAGCAGCTTCAGGCGCTGCCCAGCGACGAGAGCGACGAGGAAGAGGAGTAAGTGTGGTGATGTCATTGCTGGCCTCGGGCCTGGTGCTCTCTTCTCTACGCCGTCAACACTGGCGCTTTAGCTGTGGCTCATTCTACTCCTTTTGCAATGCTATGCGCTCTCAATTGGCTTCCGCAAGCTTCTTGTTTCTTTGAACGCCTTTCCCTCATCATACTCTGCTCTCCCTTGCTCCTCTGCTCGCTTGGTCGGTTTCTGAGCTTTGGCTGATAACCTTCTAGGTACGAGGACTCCGAGCAATCTGATGTGGACGACCCGGATGCATCCGAAGACGACGACAAGGGCGCTGAAGGTACGATCTTCCGTCTTCCCCCGTCTTCGCCTCTCCACTCCCTCAACCCCCTCCGTCCTCCTACTCCAAATCATAAGCCATTCGAACTGACCTCCCCCTCACAGCCCCACCCGCGACCAAAAAGCGCAAAACCAAAGCCGTCTCAGCCCCCGAAGAGGTAGCCGACGACGAAGACCCAGAAGAAGAAGTCTCAGGCAGCGAAGACGGCGCCGGAGCTCCGGGTGAAGATGATGAGGAGGAAGACGAAGTAGATGAAGAAGCCGATGGGGATGAAGAGGAGGTGACCGCGAAGGCGAGTGGACCTGCGGCGACGGCGAAGGCGGTAAAGGGGCATGTTGTGCCCAAGGAGGATGATCTGGAGGAAGTGAAAGGCGACGATGAGGAGTAGAAATTCGAAGTGGAGTGGGTTGAGTTGTGGTGATATTGGGTGGAACATCTGGTAAGGATCAAAGGAGGAAGGATATATGTGGAGTCAGTGGGTTGGAAAAGCGCTATGGAGGAAAATAGAGTTGCTCTTCATCCCCTTGGTCGAGTACATTCGGTTTCGTCCGTCCTTTCTCTCTTTTCGGTCCCGATCCCTTTATTCAACAGCCTTCTCTTCTCTCTCCACACTCGCTTTTTCGATCTCTGCACCTCTTTCTCTCTTCCTTTACACTCGCTTTTCCGATCTCTGCGCCACTCTTTTCCGCATATCCGCTCCACGCGTTTCCAAATTCAAATCCTCCCTACTCCAAGAACTCCCAAGACCAGGTCCACTTCATCCTCATAATCTCCTACAGATTTATCTCAATCCAACCACTACCCTTCCTCTTCCCCAACCCACCTCTCCAAAATACCATATGCGAATGGATTTTCAACCCTCTCTCCCCATCAACCTTCGAGAACACGTTCCCACCCCTCCCAACCCACCACCTCCCCATCAACCTCCAAGACCCCATTCCCCCCCTCCCAACGCACCCCCTTCCCTCCCCTCACTCCGCCCATCACACCCCCTAATTCCTCACCCCTCCACCCACGAGCCTCCTCCCCATGCCCAGCAATCAATTGCAAGCAATCCATCCCTCCCTCTTCGCCATACCAAAGTCCCCACCCCCCTCCCCCCCTTCAAAATATACCAACTCCCCAACTCC